>ENA-OQAB01000084-OQAB01000084.1-human-gut-metagenome-genome-assembly--contig:-NODE-84-length-50490-cov-5.268054_pt1 | contig 50490 bp, 55 predicted proteins | sample MGYA00242490_ERZ504517 | MGnify/ENA primary metagenome ERZ504517 (study PRJEB26092, sample SAMD00036298) | human gut metagenome | host: Homo sapiens | study: EMG produced TPA metagenomics assembly of...
GTTTCAACAAAAATTTTCTTGACATTTTTTTCTCAAAATGATATATTGTATTCATAATGTAGATTTTATTTATGGTGTCTGCTATGAGTAGATAACAGTAGCTTAATTCCTGGTAACAGGTTATGGCATGTAAGCCTTCACAGCTTCGTGAAGGGCTATTTAATATAAAAGGAGGGAAGAGAATAATCTATATTACAAGTAATGGAAATACAGTAGTAAGTAAAACGCACCCGTTTGTGGATGCGTTTTTTTATTTGCAAAAAGTAAGGAGGAAATAGGTTGAAAAATCGAGTAGAGGAATTGCAAAAGGAACGATCACTAATTCATGGTATGGAGAACCGCTATGGAATCTACCAGCTTTCAGATGGAAGAGGAAGTGAATACCAGTTCATGGGATTGGATTTTGTGAATAGTAGAGGACTACAAGTAAAGGGGAGCGATTACCAGTTTGTATATGGAAACAGATTATCCGAAAATGAGACCCTTGATACATTATTTTATCGATTTAATGTAGAGCATCCAAAAGATTTTTATGGACATTCATTATCGGTGAGCGATGTAATCGTATTACGAAGAGACGGAACTATAGCAGCATATTATGTGAATGATGTGGGATTCCGACATCTGCCAGAATTCATATTGGAAAGAGAAGACTATATTCAGAAAAATTTGTAAGTAGTATTTTGAGGTATTCAATATAATATTGGAATGAGAACAGTGTATGCAAATGAGATGTAGGTGGGTAGATAAAAGACAGGTCATTTATAAAAGGAGGATTTATATGTATAACGAGTTACGAAAGATGGGATATAAACCTATGAGTGAAAGGAGCAAGATGAGGTTCCGTTGTGATGGCTGTGGCGAATGTTGCAAAAACAGGGAAGATATTATATTGAACGGTTATGATGTGGTTCGGCTTAGAAAAAAGCTGGATATTACATTAGAAGAACTGATTCAGAAGTATGCGGAAGTATACATTGGACCAAGCAGTAAAATGCCATTGATTCGTCTTCTTCCAGTAGGAGAAGAGAAACGGTGTCCATTTCTTTTTTTTAACAAATGTATTGTTCATGAAGCAAAGCCGACAATTTGTGGATTGTTCCCATTAGGAAAGGCATATACTGAGAAAACAGAAGTTCAATATTTCTTACAGGATGTGCCATGTGGGGAAAGAGATAATACACAAACGGTAGGTGAGTGGGTATCAGAGTTTTTTGGCGAAGAAGGAATTCAGTGCGGAAAGTACTGGAATTACATGGTGACGAGACTTTGTAACTGGATCCATCAAAATGAGGATAAATGTACGGAAGAGCTTTATAATATTCTTTTTGTTCTGCTTTATGCGAATTATAATTTGCAGCATAATATTAAGCAACAGATGCAGATTGCATGTAAATGTATTGATCGATATGTTGAGTTACTAGATGAACATGATGCAGGAGAAGCCCTTAAATTGCTTTTTGAGGATATGGGTGAAAAGAAAAATAGCGTGGAACAAAGTTAAGGAAATATCATAAGAATTTGATATTACTTATGGAATGTAAGGATATGGATTTGGGAAACTGTTTATGCCCCAAATCCATAATTGCTATATAGTGAAAAGAAGGAGGAAAGATTCAGTGGTTCAGGACATCATTCGGGGAATAGAAGAAATAAGCGGATGTCATCCACGCTGGGAAGTATGGTCCGACTTTATTAATATTTGTGCAATATCCATTTCAAATTGTTGGAACCATGAAGATAAAGAGCCCAGAGAGCGAGAATATCTTCGGATAATTCAAAAATACCAGCGAAATGAACAAGAGAAATTTAGCAAAATGTTTGCAATGGTTGTCAGTGGCATGGAGCGTAATCCAGAAAACGATTTATTAGGAGAAATATATATGCAGCTGCGGATATCAGATAACCAGAAGGGGCAGTTTTTTACACCCTATCCAATTTCAAAATTTATGGCACAAATTGCGATAGAAGAAAAAGAAAATATTTCAGCCCCTTTTCTATTTAACGAACCTGCTTGCGGATCTGGAGTAAATGTGATAGCGGCGGCCAATACCATGAAAGAGCGTGGAATAGACTATCAGAGAAATGCGTATTTTATTGCTCAGGATATTGATTCTTTGGTAGCAAAAATGTGCTATATTCAAATGTCACTTATGGGCTGTCCAGGTGTAGTGATTATAGGAGATACGCTTGTAGGAAATACCGAAGATATGGAAAAATGGTATACGCCGTTTCATTACATATTTGGAGTGGGTATTCTGTATCGGAAAAAAATGAAACAGAGTGATATACAGGTGTTTGAAAAAGAAGAGAACGTACCTGTTTATGTACAACATACATATGAAAATGAGGAGCTGGAATGGCTATTTCAAAGTGCAGGTGTGATTTAAAGGAGAAGAAGGATGAAGCGAGCAATAGCAGTACAGGAAATTTTAAGGAGAATACTCATTGTGGAGGACAATGGCAATTTAGAAGAAGCATTAACGGATGTTAGAAAGAGTTATAAAAAAGAAAGGATTGTGCTGGACGATTCCGATCTTATTCCAAATCCAATGACTGGAGAAAGTGCAGAAATATTTGAGGCGGACTGGATTGATTTAGAAGAAGTACAGCACATGGAGTTATCAAGTATATTATAAAACAAGTTTCCGGAGTATGTGATTATATTCCGGGAACTCTTTCTGAGTGAAAATTAGATTGATATGCAGCTGTTAAAATGTTATAGTATGATATATACAAGTAACGTTTCAGTATTGTTCCGCTTACGCGGAAATTTACAAACAAGGGGGTAGCGGCATGTCAAATTTTATATTTGCAGATAAAAAGATGCAAGACATCTGGCAGGATTTTATTGCACATTTTAAAAGTGAATCCACAATTTTATCATATCAGACGGATATTTTAGAGTTTATAAATTTTATTGATAAAGGAATGGATCAGATAACTTCGGAAGATGTTGCATCTTATTATGTTTTTATGCAGCAAAAGGTGTCGGCCAAAATCCTGCAGCCCTCAACATTGGCGAAGAAGATGCGAGAATTGAATTCTTTTTCTTCATATCTATTTGATAATAGGGGATTATACGATATTGATGAAGAGTATAGAAATTACTTTGAGCCATATCTGAAACTTATTGAAAAAGTAAGTAAACAAGCAAATGCAATTCCTATTGAGGATATAGATGCAATATTTGTGGCAGCACAGCAAGATAGTATGGCGTATTGTATGCTTACACTTTTATATAGAATGGGACTTTCTACAACAGAAATAGGAGAGCTGCACAGAAATGATATTTCGCTATATGATAATGGTGCGTATTTGTTTGTTCCCGGAAGACAGGATGCCTGTTTTATTCCAGAAGATGTCTATCACATTTTAGAGGATTATCTTTCAAAATCTGAGGAGAAAACTTACTTGTTTTATAACAAACGTGGGAATAAAATAAATAGTATGTATTTTAGCCGGTTAATGAAAAAGTACACTTCTTTAGCAGGGGTTCCATCCTATAGTGCGGAAGCGCTTAGAAATTCATGTGCCTATACGATGTTTGCGTATCATGCAAAACCAGAAGAAGTGGCGCAGGAGATGGGCGTTACAGAAACACAGATTCGGAGATATAAAAATCTAAATTACCTGAATATATCTTCAAGGGAAACAAGAAATCTTGTGAAAATCAGGGTAGAACCGCCAAGTTAGGGATAGGTGTGTATAGGAGATTATTTCTTTCTAACCACTAAATAGAAAATTTGCTTAGATTATATCTTGAAATTTTTGAATCAGCTTGAAAGCAGATTGCATAAGACGCATAATTCCCGTTTCCGTTCTTTTTTCTATTTCGCTTCTGTTTTTCTAACCATTATTCTAACCAGAAATTGACAAGAATGGTTAGAATGTGGGTAGAATATTAATCGGAGGCGATGAGATGATTTTTCAAGAGAGCGAAACTGTGGAACTGAAGTCTATTGTAGTAGATGATATTAAAAAGGAAATTATTGCATTTGCAAATTGTGAAGGCGGAAAATTGTATATTGGGGTTCAGGATGATGGAACCATAATAGGCGTCGAGGATCCAGATGGGACTGCCTTGCAGATCAGCAATATGGTTCGGGATGCTATCAAACCAGATCTTACAATGTTCTTGCATTATGAAACAGTAAAAGAAGGTGAAAAACAGATTGTTGTTGTTGATGTTCAGCAAGGAACAGAGTGACCGTATTATGTTTCGAAAAAAGGATTACGTCCAGAAGGTGTGTTTGTCCGTCAGGGATATTCGTCTGTACCAGCTACCAATACTGCAATTCGACGTATGATCAAGGAGACAGATGGAGATCATTTTGAGGAAATGCGGTCTTTGGAACAGAATTTGACTTTTGAAGCGGCTAAGAAAGAATTTTTCAAAAGAAATGTATTATTTGAGGAAGCTCAGATGAAAACATTAGGAATTATGACACATGACGGAGTTTATACAAATCTCGGACTTTTGCTGTCCGATCAGTGTGTACACACAATTAAGGTGGCTGCCTTTGAGGGCACAACACAAAATCAGTTTAAGGATCGAAAAGAATTTTCTGGCTCTTTGTTCCAACAGATGGGGGAAGTGTATGATTATATTGACTTCCGAAACCAGACATATTCTACTTTTCAAAAGTTATACCGCATTGATCAGAGAGATTACCCGGAAACTGCAGTCAGAGAAGCACTGCTGAACCTACTTGTGCATCGTGAATATTCTTTTCGGGCAAGCACCTTTATCAGTCTGTACGAAGATCGGCTTGAATTTACTTCAATCGGAGGACTTGTAAGCGGTGTAACATTGAATGATGTTTTTATGGGCATTTCAGTATGCCGGAATATGAAACTAGCAAATGTCTTTTACCGATTGGAACTGATTGAGGCATATGGAACTGGAATGTTGAAGATTAAAGAAGCTTATTTGGGAACCGGAAAGGAGCCTAAAATTGAGATTTCCGACAACGCTTTTAAAATTATTCTTCCAAATTTGAATGTGCATATTGGTTTGGAAAAGCTGGCTGTAAATAAATCCAAACAACACTTAGAGGAAGAAGCCGTAATCAATCTGGCAAAAAGACAAAGTACTTTCACGAGAAAAGATATAGAAAGAGAGCTGAAAATTAGTCAGACAGCATGTGGACGTCTATTAAGACAAATGATAGAAAGAAAACAGATTGTGCAGGAGGGTAAAGGTAGAAATACTCATTATCGTATTTTGGAGTAAATTTTGAACTTGAAAAAATGAGGAATGGGTTGCAGATATTTTCAATTTGGTTCGTCGGTAAAGATGTTACATGAGGGAGATACTGATGTTTCTGGTGTCATTCAATTAAAAGACTATAAAGAAACATTATCCAGGACAAGAGATGTGATTAAAAAGACTGCTTATGGAGTGGAATTTGTTGTCCTTGGAATTGAGAGCCAACAGCATATCCATTATGCCATGCCGTTACGTCATATGGTATACGACGCAATGAGCTACCTGAAGGAGTATCAGGAGATTACACGCAAATACAAAAAAGATACAGAGAAAAAAACAGAGGATGAATTTTTATCAAAGATGAGGAAAGAAGATAGACTTCATCCTGTTATTACATTGACAGTATATTATGGAGAAAAGCAGTGGGACGGACCGTATTGCCTGAAAGATATGATTGTAGAAATGCCGGAAGAAATTGCTGCTATTTTCTCTGATTATAAAATGAACCTTTTGGAAGTACGAAATTCAGATCGATATGTGTTCAATAATACAGATGTTCAAAGCGTTTTTGAAATTACCAGAGACATCTTTGCCGGACATTTCGATAAAATTCGAGAAAAATATGGAACTAAAGAACTGGGTGCAGACCTGCTAACAGCCATCGGGCAAATGACTGGATCAAAGGAACTGATTCGTATGAGTAGAAATATGGAGGTAAATAATATGTGCACAGCATTAGAGAAGTTAAAAGAAGAAGGAAAATTGGAAGGAATTGAAGTGGGAAGAGAAGAAGGTATAAGTTTTACAATTAAATGCTGCAGAATGATTATCCGATTTCTGAAATTTGTAAACTTTTGAATATTTCAGAAGAAGAGGTATTAGAAATAAGAGATAAAAAATAATACCATTTTTTAGAACATGTATTACAAGGAGTGATATTATGGCAGGATTAAGAGATGAAAGTGAATTATATAGAAAACTTGACGATATGTATAAAAACAAGAAATCTAAAGACATTACGCAAGTGTTTTTTAATGAGTGCATAGAGGTTGCTCTCAAATTTAGCAAACGAGACATTCAATTTGTGTTGTTTAAGTTAAAACTATTAAATGTAGATGTTGATTCTGGAATTGAGACTGTAAATAATATATCAAACAGCTTGCAAAAAGTTCTTGATGTGCTTACAGGAAAAAATATAGAAAGATCGCTTATAATTAATATTTTAGAAATTGCATTGGATGAAAAAATAGAGGGGGTTTAAATGATGGTCGAAAACTATTTTGATACATATAAAGAAGAATTGGAATTAGTAGACACACAAAATAGAGTGGAATTAGATTTGTACTCTATTATTGCCAATCTCATTAGAAGTGCAAAATCAGCTAAGCATATTTCCTTACGAGATGTATCTGGGCGCAGGGAAACTGATTTTTCAAGGAAATATATGGGAGATTCAGGTTTCCCAGATTTTGTTGTGCGCTCAAGAGAAAAAAAGTAATACTGCTAAAATTTTTGGTGCAATAGAAATAAAATATATTTCTGAAAATCTTGATAAACAGGATCATCTCAATCAATTAAGTGGACATATCAGCTTTTATAAAAAAGTGATATATACAAACGGATTGGAATGGAGATTTTATAACAATTCATTTTTGCCAGAAAGTTGCCCGATTATCTTGGGGACATATGATAAAGGTATTTTCGTATGGAACACGAAAGAGGAATGGGATAAATTATTAATAAAGTTAGATGAGATATGCTGGAACTCATAAGGAAAATCTTTTATCTAAGAAAACGGAAGCCTGAATTTTATAATCCAAACTCCCGTTTTTCTCACTGATCTTCTAACATAGAGACATATTTTGGGCGTTCTGATTCTGGGATTTTCAGAGCCGCCATAGCCTCTTCTATAGTCAAGTTTAGCGTTTCCATTAGATTGCGGATACTGTCTAAAGTATTTCGTTCGGTAGTGCTTTCAACAATTCCCTGACTTAAGTTACACATCAGCGACACCTCTCTTTCTAAATTCTGAGTCATTTCAATATCAAGATCGTCATGGAGAATTTTTTCTTTTTCGTCTGGAGCCTTCTCAGAAGAAAGCAAGACATTTAATAATTTTAAAACCCCATTATAATTTTCACTATTAGGTTTGCCTAGGCAAATCATAATAGCAGACATTAGATCATAATTTTCTACTTTTTCTGTGACATGTCCCACAAGTTGTTTTTCTGTAATGGAATATTTCGTAATAGTATTTTCTCTGTATTTTGGTGGGTTCATACAAATCCAAATGCTGTATACTTTTTTTATGTCTTCGTAGTGTGAGGCAGAAAATTCAGTTCCATACTGGGCAGAAATCATACGACTACAATAGTATATGCCACGTTTGATCAATGGATAACCAGGATAGAAATTATTTTGTGCTTCTACATTGATAATTAAACGGATCAATTCACCGGATTTTGGTGCAGTTGCCATAAAACGAATGTCATAGGTAATAGTTCCTTCTGTAATTGTTTTGTCTTCTGTTTGTCCACCTCTAATTAAAGAATGGTTAACTGTGTTTGTCTGATCCGGTTGAATCGGAATTTCTGCAATTTGTGGTTCCCCTTCGATATAATTTTCAATAATTTCCGAAATGTTACAATCTCGGTATTCTTCCAAACAATTTTTCATAATCCAAGCAAGAATTATCTTTTCAGAAAGTAGCCGTTTACAAGCAGCATCATAATCTGAGTTATTTCCTGCGGTATAAAGTGTTTGGGAGAGCGTTGTTTCAAGCTTCACTAAATCACCACCTTCTATATCTTATCTTTAGTATAAAACAGGAGAAACAAGAATACAACAGAAAATTCGCTCTTAAAGCCTTTGACTTTCTATTTCAGATACCCTATAATCATTATATAAAAGTTTCTTTTTTATAATCTATTTCATAGGGAATAGATAAAGACAGAATCCCTGGTAACAGGTTTTAATCTTTACACAGTGGGTTATGCAAAAAGAAACTCTGCATCTGACCGAAAATGTCAGGTGCTTTTTTTATGCAAATTTTTATAAAAGGAGGTAGTCGTATGACGACAGATTAAAATGGAACAAGAAATTAAGAGGTTTATGGAAAATCATCAAATGATAGGAAATAGCGATGCCTGTAATTATCATATGGCATTGGGATTTTATTATGCTTATTCCGCAGATGCTTACCGGCTGGCAGAGATGCTGGAAAATGGTGAGTTGTTTGATGAAGTGGAAATCAGCATTGTAATTATGAATCTGTATGTAGCAGAAAATACGCTTCGCTATTTTCAAAAGAAGCTGGGACTTCCAACGGACCGTTTTCGTACTTCGGAAACTATTTGCTTTAACAAAGGAAAGTTGGAACTAGGGAAACTGACTGGTGATGTAGAGGATATTCTTGCAACTGCAAAAAAATGGCTGCCAAAGCAAAGAAAAAAGACAGACGATGTATATAGTCTGAGAGAAATTTTTCTATATGAGGCAGCATTGTGGATTTTTTACCTTGCCGGAAAGGAAGTTAATTATTATTTTCTCGATCACACATATTGGGAAAATAGAATGGAAGTTATGAGTGAAAAGGAGAAAAAAGATGAAGTTATCAGCAAGTAAATTATTGGATAATTTGAAGAAGATGAAGGAATTAGAAGTATCTGACATTAAGCAGGAACATCAAAAACTCATGATGATTACTTTAGGGGTCAAATCTGCAATGGAAAAAGTATCACTAGAGGGAATTGCTGAGCTGATGGAGAATGCAGAGGGAATATTAGAAGATATAAACTCATCGAGTATACCAGTATTTAATTTGACTGACTACTCGTCGATACCTTCAGCAGCTAGAAGAGTTCTTTAATAACAGAGGTGCGGAAATGATAGTGCATATTACAATGGATAGTAAAAATTTTGAAGGGCAGTATTTCAATGCGGCACATGTAGAAGCTATTGATGATAAGGAGATACATTATAGCAAATATATCTCCATTGAAGATCTGATAAAATTATTATCAAAGTCAAAGTATGAAGAAAAAAAACAGAGAAATATCATATTGGAACACTTCCACAATATTATTTTGATGGAATGATAAACAGGGATGATGATGAAAGACTGAGTGGTAAAATCGTACTTACCATACCAAAAAGGAAAGGAACCGTACAATTTGAAACTACCTCTTATGAAATTTGTTTCCCGGCATTTTTATTCTGTTTTTCACTTTGGAAAGGCAGGATTAACAACACGTATGTATTTGCATTAAAAGGAGAAAGATGGAATCGGAATAGTCGATTGTATAATTATCCATTTGGAAATGTAAATACATCGGATCATAGAGTTTGCTGGGGAAGAAACCAATTACCAGTTATAGATAGCCTGCATCAGCTAGATATGGTGTGTTCTCTATTTTTTGATAGTTCGACAAATAATGATCATTATACGCAAGGTGTTTCAACGAAATGGAAATATGACAATCTTCGAGGCGTTTTGGAGCGTTTGAAAAAGAAGGATAGCTTTCCAGAACGTATTTTGGTTCCAAGTCAATATAGTAATATAGGAACATATTTAGATTCAATTTTTAAATAAGTGGAGGAATGGTTTATGAACGATTATAGGTTTATTTGATCTTTTAGAAGAAGAAAAAGAAGAGAAAAGTGAGAAAAAAGAAGACCAGAAAGAATGCAAATAAAAAGCAGGGGAAATCATCTAAGAAAGAAAAGAAATATGCATTGCCGCTTTATTTGGGAGCCGGACATCTTCGACATCTTTTTTTCGATGAATATGAAGAAGAGTGGTCTGAAGACGTGCTACGAATAAAACTAGGAGAGGTTTTTAGTGAATTGCAGAGTTTATCTTATGAGATAGATGTAATAGAAGAACCAAATCAAGATGTTGTCAGTGAAGAAGTAAATACTTTTATTACCATATATATAAATTATACGGAACTGACAGAGATAGAGAAGGTGCAGTTTCCAGCGGAAATAAGACTGGGGGAAATTGTCATTCCTTTAAGTCATGCAGAGAGTTTTGAAGAAATCCAAGAAATTCTTATATCGGAGTATCCGGAATACAAAGATTGCAAATTCCATTATCTAGAAAAAGAAAGGTATCTGTTGCCTTTTATGAAGGCAAATGCTCCACAGGGAAAGGTATATTCATTGCCAGTGACAGTTGGATATCTCAATTTGAAAGAAACTTATACAGAAGATATGTTTGCTGAGTCAGAAGATATTTCCGTTACGGAAGATAACATTAGGAAAATATTTTTAAAATCATATCCCGAATATAAAGATTGTGGATTTGCCTATCAGGAAGAAATGAATCTCCTTTTTCCGATTTTATCAAAAAAGAGCAATGAAAAACCAACTAAAATTTCACTTCCGGTTCTTGTACGTGCCGGCGGATTTCAGTTAAATATTGAGCCTGGTGATATAAAAGGACATTCATCTGCTACTTTGGATGAGATACGGAAGGTTTTAGAAGGAATTTATCCGGAATATTCAAAAGAACGGACAGAAATGATATATGATGAGAGACATTTTATTATTCCTGTTCTTAAAAGTTCGAGGAAGGGCGTTCAAATTCAGTCAATAAAACCTGGTTGGAAGCATGAACTCTATACAGATCAATACGGTGAACAGTGGAGGAAAGAGACAACACCTTTTGGTATCTTTTCAGCAAATCTATCACAAAAGGGAAGTACTCAATTTGAATTTTTGATTCCTAAGATCCCATATTATTTTTTAGAAAAAATAATAGAAATTTTTGAAGCTGAACCGCACAAAGAATGTGCGGTTCAAATTTTTTATAGTCTAGACAAGAAACAATACGAATTACATATCCCAGAACAATATGTTACTGCTGCATCAGTTGTGTTTTATAGAAATACAGAGAAAGAGTCAGAAAAGATTTTGGTTATGGATGTGCATAGTCATGGTCAATATCCTGCATTTTTTTCTATGATTGATGATGGAGATGAAAAAGGGATACGTTTATATATGGTTATCGGGAACATGGATAAGAAGAACCATACCTATAAAATCAGAGCTGGTATGGCGGGAATTTTTGGGGATTTAGAGATGGATGAAATTTTTGAGAAAGAAGGGAAACTATGTATCAAATAATTGTAGTTGGTTGTGGAGGAATAGGTGGAAACTATGTGAAAGAACTGGGGCGATTTCTATATAAAAACAATTTAGCCAAGCAATGTAAAATTATTATTGTTGACGGTGATTTGGTTGAAGAAAGCAATATTTCAAGACAGCCCTTTCTTCCAGAGGATATAGGCCGCAATAAAGCGGAAGTTATGGCAGAAATTCTAACAAATACATTCCATATAGAATGTGGTTTTTCCCCAGATTTTATTGACAATCATTTTCAATTGAAAAGGATGGAAGAGGAAAACATATGTACAGTATTAGTGGGAGCTGTTGATAACCATGCGTGTCGTAAAGTAATGCATAAATATTTTAGAGAAGCAAATACGTTATACTATTTCGATGCAGCAAATGAGTATTCTGCAGGAGAAGTTGTTGTGGGAGTTAAGATATCTGGCAATGAAATCTATCCGGACCGGGTACAATATTTTCCAGAAATATTGGAAGACAACGCTGTGCCCAAAAGTGAGGAGAGTTGCCAAACAGTTAATATCTCAGCACCTCAGCACATTCTTACGAATCTTGTTGCAGCAAATCTTTTGTTGAAATGTACAATTGATATTTTGATAGATGATTTCTGTAGCGGAGGTATTTATTATTTTGATGCATTTAAGGGATATTCACAATTTAGGGAGAAAAATATATGGTAACTTATAAGAATATGCGGATACCATTTATGCCCCCTAATTTTTTTAATGAGATGAAGGCTGATGTGAAAAGAAATTATGTTTATATTCAAATAATGGGACAGTTTTTAGAAAAACTGTTTCCTGAAGTTGAATTTGAATTTCCTCAATGCGCGTTCTCGTATTTTTATGAAGAAGATGCTATAGGATTTAAAAAATATTTATATGAATATCAAAAATGTCTTTGTAGTTATTGCGCATTGCATACGTCTTTTGGATTTGAAATCATCAAAGTTCAGGATATACAAAAGAAATATGGTATAAGTGATATAACGGAAGAAAATTTGCGTGGCGAAAAAAGACAACAAACCATAGATGAAATTAGAAAATCAGGAATGTTGGAAAATGATATTATAAAGAATTTATTTTTCCATTTGCCAGATCCAGTTCTTCAAGGAGTACAGAGGAACGCTTTTTCGGTAGAAATATTATATGCCTATAGCTATCGTGTAGAGGAGTATTTGAAGTTTATGTCTCAACATAAATCCCTAATACAACATAAATTTTCTGCTGAGCATAAGCAGATATTACATTTGTTAAACTTTGTTTCTAATGCAATGATGGCAGATTCATATTATACGTACTGTTATACCCGTTCTGCAGAAATGTATATTATCGGTGCTGTGCGTAATGGCTTCCCACGTGAGTGTAGGTATAATTTTAATTTTTTTCTTGCGTTGTTTATTTTGGAAAAATTGTTAGATGATGCTTCAGATGAATTCCATTTTTAAAAGGAGGTTATATTTTGAATTTTCAACGGATACAGTCTATTGATAGCCAGCCATTTAATTTAGATGAATTTTATGCGGACTATTATGGAGTAATGAGTACAATATCCGCAAATAGGATATTTGAGAATATTCTATTTTATCGCTATATGGAAAAATTTTTAGAAGAATATCAAATTGATTTAATAAAAATATATCCTTTGGATATGGATATTGCAGACCTTGTTTTTAACTTAGCAGAAGAAGATAAAATGGCAGAATATTGGTGTGGTCTTAACTATGAAAATGAGAATTTTTTTATATCTACGGCAACTTCTTGTGGATTTGAAATGCTTATGTTTCCTTCCGATGCAACACTATGGGAAGAAGACCTCACGATTTCTAGTGTAGAAGAAAATATAGCATATATTATGAAAAAGGTACATCAGGATATGCCGGAGTGGGGAAATATTGTTGAAGAATGTAAAGATGTTATAGAATATTCCTACTCTTATATGGAAGATGGAAGTATTTATATTATGCGCCAAAAGGATTTTGCAATATTTAAAAAGATTTGTAAGAAGCATGAATCTTTAGTTGCACAATATTTGGAGGAAGAAAGGAGGACAATCGAAAAGATTATCGCTCAATTAGATTATCCTTTGCATTTCTATAATTCTCATTTGTCAAGGTTTGATGAAGGCCATTTTTATATCTGTTTTGATACGGGATGTAATGGGTATGAGGAGCTCAATTTTATGGCACTCGATTGGAATTGGATTACAAGCTGTATTGTAGCAAAACTACTAATTGATGACTTTAAATTAAAATTAGAAAAGATAGTAAAAGGTAAAGGAGAGGAGGAGTTACGTTGAATCTGCAGCAATTGGGAGATTTACTACAATGTAGAAAAAAGTATGAAATGAGTTGCTTCATTCAAAGTAAGGAAATACAACAGGAACAAGTATTTCGAAACGCATTGGATCAATTGCTGGTATCTGTTATTGAGAAAACAGAAAAAAAACATGGTGTAAAGCTATTGAACAGATATTTGTTGTACAACTGAAAGATGAATGGTTTGATTTAGTGTGGCAGAAGAAACAGACGATAAACCGCTATATGGATATCATCGAACGTTTATATGATTGGCTGATTTCTCATATAAAAGGGGAGATACTGGCGATAAACCAAGCGTTTGTTGTGCAACCAGATATTATATGTAATGGGATTGAAGTACATGAAATTACTTTGAAAGCAGACTTTGTTATCCGAATGGATGAAGAAGTAATATGGGGAATTTTTCTATGCCAAAAATTCCCGCGATTATGCGGCTCTAATTCCGGTAATGTTGAAAAAAGCTCATGGAACACAGTGGAAATGGTAAGTTTTTTAGCTGCTTTGCAACAAGAATATCCAAATAAAATAATTAAAGTTTCTTATATTCAAGCTGTATCACTTCGTGATACAGCTGATTTTTTGTCTACGTTTGAAGCTAGGCCAGGAGATAATATCATAACATTTACAAGTCACGATTTATTTTTGCAAGAACAGGGCTGTGCAGTTAATTTATTAACTCGTCTTCTAAATAGGATTAAGGGAAACGGGTGTAATGGTTGTAGATATTATAAAGAAATTTGTATACAAGAAGAACTTTCACCAGCGCTTCCATTAAAAAGAAAAGATAGATATTCATTAAAAGAGCCGACTGTAAATCAGAAAATGGCTATAGAGCGGTTTGACCAGGCGATGCTTGTGTGTGCAGGACCGGGGGCCGGAAAAACAGCAACATTAGTAGCCAGGGTTGACTATATGCTCACAAATGGGATTTCTCCTGAAAGAATTTTTGTGTTGACATTTACCAGAAAGGCAGCACAAGAAGTCGAAGAACGGATTTCACATGATATGAAACCCAATATATCAACAATACATGCGCTTGCATTTCAAATCATTCGACAACATGAATATATTTTGGGAAAAAGAAAACTTGTGAACCAGACCGATTGTCAACAGTTGCTGCTGCAGGTATTGAACTGCAGTCCGATTATTAAAAATGTAAATTATCAAAAGCTGACAGGAAAACAGGGACTGCTTGCTTTGCTTTTATCAGATTTTTGCTTCATACAAAAATTTGGAGTGGCAGCCTATGCAGAGCAGTTCCCGAAAAAAGATATAGAAACAATAGTAGCAATAAAAAAATTGTATGATCAGAAATTTCAGGCAGGTGGTTATATCCGTTTTGATGAGCAAATCAGTTTGGCAGTCTGGTTATTGGAACAGTTTCCCGGTATACGAAAAAAATTACAAAATATGTATTCATACATATTAGTAGATGAGGCACAGGATATCGATGAAATGCAAGGAAAGCTGATACGATTACTAGTTGAAGAATCCAACCCCCAAATAGCAATTTTTGGAGATACCGATCAGGCAATATATGGTTTCCGGGGTGGAAGCAACAAATTTATGTTAGAATTTCTACAATTATATCCGGAAGCATTGGAGATTAAGCTAAATGATAATTTCCGATCATCGAAAGAAATACTGGATATGGCAAATAGGTTGATTAGTCATAATAAAACAAGAGTTCCGATGCAGATGGTATCCCACCTAAGTACAGGAAGAAAGCCAATGGTGTTATCAAACTTTCGTGCTAACCGTATTGGTCAACTGCTGCATGATCTATTAGAAGATGGTTATGAACAGGGTGATATTGCAGTTATAGCGAGAACCAATAAGGATTTGTTAGGCTTGGGCAAATTGATAGATGCATTTAACATGGAACACCAGAATTCGGAGAAGCTAAGATTTTTTAAACCTAAGTATTATTTGTATCAGGATTCCGTCTATCAGACAGTACTGGATCTGCTTAGTCTTCATCAAGGCATCTTAACAGATGATTATATATGGTACCGTTTACTGTCTAAACTCGGAGTATCTGTTCAAAAAGCACATTCCGATAAGTGTATTTATGAAAGCTATTTGGAAGATCAGGCAATTTATCCATTTACTGGTGAGGAAGCTGGAAGATATCTTTTAGTATCAGAAGGTGGATCTCAGCTTTTAAATGCTGTAGCAAAATTATATAAGGCAAGCCGTTTGTTTTCCCTGCCTGCTGCAGATGCCATCTCAAAGGTTTTAGATTTTTTCTATGAAGGAAGATGCAATGGAGAAGTACGGGAAATACTGGAAACCATGATACGGGAGAGACACATTCGTACAGCATCGGAATTATGGCATTATATGACAGCAATAAAGTTTTTTGATGATGAAACGCGAGTGTATATGGAGGGCGATAGCACCAATGCCATACACTTATTGACAGCACATGATTCTAAGGGAAAAGAATATAAGGCTGTGATTGTTTACGGCGTTGATGACTTTGAACTTGATAATTTGCAGGAAGATAGACGATTGCTTTATGTGGCAGTGACACGTGCAAAAGAACGTCTTTACTTGACTGAAGTTTGTAAAGGGAAAAGTATGTTTTTGAAAGAAATAAAATTACATGTAGAGGAAATAGGAGGGTTGCGCTATGCCTAAGTGGTTAATTTACGGAACAGAACCGTTTCTGATTGATAAGTATAAGAAAGAAATTCTCCAAAATATAGAAGCACCGGAATTTAATTATTTAGAAACCAATGAGTTTTCAGAAGAGGTAGGCAGTTTTTTATGCCAGCTTCCGATTTTAGGGAATGTAAAAGTCCTCATATATCATGCGGAAACATTGAAAGATTGTTCTGAGCTTGTTGAATTTCTTTCTAAAAAAGGGAAAAAAGCAAAAGTCTACATTTTTGCTAAAAGCGTAGATAAGCGAACAAAACTATATAAACAGTTTTCGAATGACGAAATTAAGATATTTGATAAGGTTCGGATGGAAGTTTTACAAAAAACCATAATCCAGCATATTAAGAATGCCGGCTGTGAAATAACAGAAGATGCATATCAACAATACCTACGGCAAATCAATTATTATTCTGAAGAAATAAATCTATATGATGTTCTATACTCTTTAGAACGTTTATGTACTTCCCAATCTATAACGGTTGATGATGTAAAGAAAACAGTTGTCAATAATGAGAGTGAAAATGTTTTCTCTTTAATTCAATTAATTATGAATCAACAATATGATGAGATTTATCATCAGGTTGCTCTTATTCTACAAGGTCAATCCAATAATGCAATCAATGTATTGTCATTGCTTTTGCGGAATTACCGGTTGGCATATAAAATAAGAACATGTAACTGTTCTCTAAAAGAAATTGGGGTATATGGGAATAGTTATGTTCCCAGGTTATCAGCGAAAACCTGTAGTAAATCGATGGATATCATTGATGATGCAATTCGAAAAATTAAAAGAGGATATTATCAACAAGAAATTGCACTGAAAGTTGTCCTGACAAAATTATGCGCTTTAAGTAGGGAGGGGTAAAGGTATGAGAAATACAATTTTGTCACTAACGCAAAAACAACTTTCCGGTAAAACAATCGGCGAATTTTATGATCTGATAGGAATATTGTTGCATATCGAAGGAAAAGTAAAATATGATTGCCGAAAGATTTTGGTTTCTAACAATATAAAAGAGAGTATTTTCAATACATATCGTGAAAAGCTTCAGCAGCAATATGAAAGTAATTTGTATCAGATAGATGGGCAAATTGCGGCAACTTGGATTGTTGCTGGACCTAAAGTGTCAGAGGCTCTTAAAGATTATGAAGTAGAGATATTACCGGGTTTTATATGTGTACAGTAAATGAAGTTCAAACAAAAATATTGGAGAGTGTAATTTCGGGAAAATATGTTTTGGGAATGGATAATCAAATTTATATTGATGGTCCCAATATGTTGCATGGGAAATTTCTTATCCATGTAGCTAAACAGACTCGGATTTTCATAACCGGTCCAAGATATGTCAATCATTGTTTGTATTGGGATACATGGAAGGAATATCCAGCCAAACCAAAATATTATATGATAAGTTCCGTAGTATTAACGGATATAGAACTGGATCAATGCCCGAAATGGAAAGAAAAAGTAAGTGAAATCACAAGAGAGTATTATGAAAAAATCAGGATTCACCAAAGTGTATAAGGGAAGGAAGATATATGAATATTCAAAAGAAAGATATTGATTTGAAACAGGAAGAAGTGGCTTATTCTTTAGAGAAAGGATATTTTTATATTCAAGTATGTGAGACTGGATATGATTACACCGTATATGACTTAAATCTGAAAGAGATAGATGGCGGTCAATTAGATACTTTAGATCTCACAATTACACAGGCAGCTAAAGAATTAATGGAAGAGTATTTCCAAAATGCTGAGAGTAAAATCATGTCTGTAAACACACTACATGAACTGGTAGATATCATTTCATCTATTTAATCTTCACCCTCTTATTTGTAGTAAAATACAAATAAGAGGGAATAGAAAATAAAAAAGAGCTTAGATTGTAACAATCATATATAGCTAATGAGAGTAAATGAATAGAAAAATACCAGTAATTTTGTTATAATATCAGCAATAGATATACTCTTATATCGGGAAAAGGAGTGTAGTGATTATGGAAAACATATTGAAAATATACCATGGTTCTCAAGATATTATTGATACCCCAGAATATGGAAAAGGGAAATCAACAAATGATTATGGGAAAGGATTTTATTGTACAGAAAATATAGAGCTTGCAAAAGAGTGGGCTTGCTCAAAAAATGAAGATGGATATGCAAATGCATACGAGTTGGACATGGGCGGACTGGAGGTACTTAGACTGAATTCCCCCTCGTATAATGTCTTGCATTGGCTTGCAATATTGGCTGATAATAGGACATATTGGGAAAGAAATTCTATTTCTGAAAATGCAAAACGTTATCTTCGGGACAACTTTTTGATAGATATATCTGGATATGACGTAATTATAGGATATAGAGCAGACGATTCTTATTTTACATTTGCTAAAAATTTTGTGTCAAATGCAATATCCTTACAGCAGTTACAAAGAGCCATGAAACTGGGAGAATTGGGAGAACAGGTTGTATTGAAAAGCAGAAAAGCTTTTAATCACTTGAAATTTTTGGGAGCAGAAGTGGCACCATCTTCCGTTTATTATTACAAAAAAGTAGCAAGAGATGATGGGGCAAGAACAGAATATAGAAGACAAGCTAGAAATGGTCCAGATCAGAATGATATCTTGATGATTGATATTATGAGGGAGGGAATGAAGCATGACGATCCGCGCTTATTATGATGGTTACTTAGATGATGCACAGGACATATTGGGACAAATGATGGACTATGCGATAAATAACTGTAAAATGGATGGTGATGTATATTTCCGGATGTTTTTGGCGTCGGGGATAGCAGAGCAGTTTGAGCATGGTAATCCGAAGTATATTGCCGGTATGACTGGTGGAGAAATTGTGAAAGAAGTTGTATTGCAACAAAAAGGTGTTGAATTAAATCAAAAGGAAGAATATGATTTGGATAAATCACCGGCATATTGGTGTGGTTGGATTTTAGCATATTATCAATGGAGAACTTGTAGAAGTTTTAAAAGGATTCACCAATTTCTTTCCATAAAAGATATTTTATGTATGTATCCAACACATCATGAGGCAGATGAAGAGTATTCCGTGGATTCTTTTAATCAGATATACGAGAGAAAACATTCTCATACATATCTGAAAGAAATGATAGATACTTTAGGAATAACCATCGAAGAGTTATCAGAACGTACAGAAATATCAATGTCAGAGCTTAAAATGTTGGCGAATGATATTGAAAAAATGCGTTATGTAGATGCAACAAAGCTGTATATTCTTGCAACTGCATTAAGATGCTCTATGGATGAATTGATAGAGTTTTAGGAAATATAATGTGTTGTATCGGTACAAATCTTCAGTATTAGAAGAAATAGGAGTGTGAACTTAATTATGTTAAAAATTTATTTTGGAGATATGCCGGATGTAATATATAATACATCGGTATATTTTAAAAACAGATATAAAAAGGACTGGATTATTAGTCCAAAGTCAATCGCTATGATTCATGATATAGATTCTTCGGAAGTCTTAGGAAATGGGGCAATTGATAGTCCGGTTATGGGGATTATTTCTCCTACTAGTTTATCTGGTGGAGTTAAGGCATTGATTTTAATTGATAATATTCCGGAAATGGTTTTTAACGCTTCCAATTGTGGGGATAATTGTGCCGCATGGTTACTAAAACTTGGAAAGGAAAAGGATGTTACCATAAATTTAAGACATATTATGGATTTTGGAGATAATGAATTTGAAATTTACGTAATGAACACAGATTCCATTGTTCATAATATGGATGAATTAGTAAGGGTTGCAGGGAGGTACGTGTAAAAATGTACGGAATACATCATGTGATTGTACAAAATGGAAACCTTAAATACGAGTTTGACATTAAAAGAAATATTACTATTTTAAAAGGCGATAGTCTTTGGTAGAAATGATTATGGCACTTTGACACCCGTATATCATGAATTTTACCGAATTTACAATAACGAGTGTCTGAGACTTGTTATAAGTCGTTAAATCCTTGTATTTACTGGTGCTTTTCCATATCGTAAAATTTGCTGATTATCGTAATTTATCATAAAATGGTGTAGTAATTGGTGTAGTAAATCGGAGAGAATTATTAAATTGAATGATTGGAATAGACAGGGGATTGTTATAAATAGGGCAATCTCCTGTTTGTTGTTTGGTGAGTATAATCTGAACTTCTGAGTACATGTACATTAAAAAACTGAATAGAAAGCAGAATTGAATCTATCACTTAAGAAATTTTTTATCAAGCATATATTGAAGAAATTGGAAAAAAATATTATGATGTATTTTAATTACACAAGAAAGAGAGAATCAATTATGTTAAATATTGTGTTTAAAGAGTTTGAGAAAATCGCTATAAAACAGGTAAATGGAATAGAAAATATTATTTGCTTGGATTTAAACTTAGACAAAGGGAATCTAAAATATGATTTAGAAAGTACAATAAGGGAAAAATATATTGAGAATATATATTTTATTCACTATCAGTATCGAGATTATGTTACCAACTTGCAAAATATAAAATGCAATCTGAAAAAAAAACTAAGGAAATTAGAATTTGGTGTTCTCCACAAGCATATTCGATCTGTGGATTATATTTTATTTGTGATATATTAAAAAAATATAATGGCAAACTATTAGTAGTAAATTTGCCGATTTATGTAAAGGAAAAGCTGGTATGCTCGTGGAGCGAATTGTCAACAAATGAAATACAAACAAATTTAGCATACGAAAAAGAATTAACTTATGCAGATAGAGAAAAATTAGCTAATAGTTGGAAAGCTATACAAAATGATGAAAATGAAACTCGATTGTATATAAATGGAGAAATTATAAGTATAAATAATACGATTTTAGATTTATTACTGTATGATTCAATAGGAAATGAACAATTTAATGTATCTTTAACAATCAGGAGATTGTCTAATAAATATGGTGCTTGTTTTGACGATTATTCATATATAGCCTTTTTTAAAAGAATGGTTGGACAAGGCAAAATGCAAATTGTCGAATATAACAAAAATTGGTATAAATGCGTGTTGCAAAAAAGTGTATAATATCTCAACAAAGAAACTGCCACAATTAAGTGGCAGTTGGTGCAATCTATTGCTATGTAAAGTGATATTATTTTATCGGTTTTGTTAATTTTTTAGCAGGAATAGAGTAGTCAGTTGTTCCATTAATAGTATAACTTGATTTTACCCAAACATAAGGAGAACTCGGACCACTTCCGTCATAATAATATTGTTTTGCGTCACTAATGCTAGTCTTTTTTAAATAGCTTGGGTAGGTTGCTTTGCTTGCTGATAAATATTTCGAGTTATTTTCAGGCTTGCAGGATAAACTTGAAAATGTAAAATAATCCCTTTTATCGATGGTAGAGGCTCTCATTTGTACTTCATAATAATGTTTTCCATTTTTGGAGCCATCATCATAAAATGTATAGCTACCAATAATAACATCTTCTACCGCAGCATATGTGCTAGAATCTCCAGTTTGAGGATGGAATTCGCCATCCTCTGAAATTGAAAAATATATTGTATCTAAAGGCGTTCGACTATTGTCAAGAGGTGCAGTATTTTCTTCAACAAATTCAGCAATACTCTCTTGTGCGGGGGTGTCGAAGTTTGCTGAAGCTTGAACACTAAGCGAAGATGATGAAAGAGCGAATATTAAACACAAACTTGCCAAAATGGTAAATATTTTTTTCTTAAATTTTAACATAGAAAATCCCCTTTCTTATATAGCTGCAGTTTACGGCATCCAGCGGTCGCTATTCTGTTTTAGAACGGCCGTTTTCCGAAGCCAACGGCCGCCCCTTTTTTAGTTAGAAGATTACCACTTATCGTGTGTTAATCTTAATCGTGTAGTGTTTTGTAGCTCTCTTCATGATGGAATTGGCAGATACCTCATCGTTGAGGATCATCGCTTTCCAGTTATCCGGATCACGCTGTGAGCATACGATGGTGCTTTTTCTCTGCTCGTTCCGCTTCTCGAGAAGCTCAAAGAGGATTTTAATCTCTCTTTCGTCAGTGATTGTGTGGAGCAGGAAATCATCCAGAATGATCAGTTCCCATTTGAGATACTTCTTCATCTTACGGGCATATTTATCGTAATCCTGCTCTTTAAGAGCTACCATGCTTTCCAGAAGTTCCTCGCTGTGAAAGTAACCGACGTTATATCGGTTGCAGGCCTTTATGCCGATAGCTTTTGCAAGGTAAGATTTTCCGGAATCTGATTCTCCGAGAATACAGACATTGTACCCCCTTTCAATAAAGTCAAAAGAGGAAAGCACCTCTGTTATACCAGCAGGCAGATACTCTCGCTTGTCAGAGTCCACACAGTCTGACAATTCTTCAGGTGAGCCTTTCAGATGTGCAGCTGTTAAGCGATTCTTTAATGTCGTGCTGACCTTTTCCTGAAACTGTGGTCCAATCAGTTCTGCAATAAGCGTAAGTCGATCCATTTCCAGAAATCCGGGTTTGTGATACAGATCATCCAATGTAGCTGCCATAGTGGAAAGCTTAAGTTCGTTCAGTTCATCAACGAGTTCATTTATCAGTGCAGTTCCTGTAAGCATCATTCATCGACCTCCTCTCGCATCTGATCAGCAAGAGCCTTGCTACGTGATAAAAGAGTGTCGATACTGGAAGCTTCCGGTGGCATTACATACCCTCCTCGTACCGGTTCTTTCTTTGCCGGTGTGGAATGACGGTATCCTGCTTCTCCGAGATCATCTGCTACAACAGATATCGTATTTTTAATGAAGGTATATTTCTGCTTATTCAGAGCAATCGCTTGCTTACAGCATTCCTCCAGAGCCTTATTGCTATACTTCTTTGTAAAGTTCAGAATACCTAAGCACATACGATAGGTCTGTACTTCGTATGGTATGGATTTAAGGATCGCCCGGATAACAGTTTCTGTATTCCTGCCAATGAGCTGCGCTTTCTGTATAAAGTAAGGCCCATTCCACTGAGTGAATCCTTTATAGTTATCTGGCAAGTGTTCAGGATTGGTTGACCACTGTCCTTTGCGGGTAGCTCTGGGCCATTCACAAAGAAACTCTCCGGCAAGAGAATAAATACGAACAACAGTTGAAGATGACTTAATAGATACTTTCTTATGCAAAAACGCTTTATCTACGCTATAATAAGCATTGTCAAAGCGTACGTGGAAGTCACTTGACACCTTTGCCGTTTTTCTCTCCATGTACTCGTAATGCATGGAGGGGAGCGGCATCAATTCAAGTTTCTCTTCTTCCCAATAGTAGTATCTATTGTGTTCTTTCTTCTTGAATGGCTCTTTATTCAGAGCCTCCAGTTCCTTCCAGAGATCCTTATTAAACTGTTCCAGTGAGAAATACTGGCGTTCTTCAAGTTTGTGGAAGAAGCCCTTCTCGAGAATGCCTACTGCGTTTTCAACAGAACTTTTGAACTTCGGCTTACGAACCTTCGCTGGAAGAATAACGGTGCCATAGTGGTCAGCCCAGTCAGCATAATCCTTGTTTAGTTCAGGTTCAATCCAGTCTTGATTAACGCTAACAGCTTGTTTACAGTTATCACAGACTACCAATGCAGGAACTCCACCAAAGTAATTCAATGCATGATTGTTGACATCAATCCACTGTGGCTCCTTCGTTGAGAGCATTCCTTCTGCATAGATGTACTGTGAATAAGGAAGGATAGCTACAAAAACGACGATGGTCATAATCTCACCGGTAAGAGGATCTGTCATGGAGAACGTCTGTCCAGCAAAGTCAACTTCCATCTTTTGTGCGACAACAGCATCAAAGTGGGCGGTCTCATAATTCTCTTCACACCACTTGTTGTAGAGCTCACAATACTGGCTGTATTGATAGAAACGAGCACCTTCTTCTTCGCACTTTCTCTTATAGCGGTTCCAAAGAAACATGAGTGTCATGTTTTTACGGGTAGCCATAAGCTTGGCAGCCTCTTCATAATCAGGTAACTCGATGTTCTCATTTCGACCTCCTGATCCAGGTACAGATCCATACACCTTCAGGGCAATACCATAGTTAGTGATGCCTGCTGGTAATGGATAGCTCAGATCTTCGCACTTCTTGAATGCTCTCAAGAAGTCATTAACGCCAGACTTGCTGAAACCAGTCTGACGAGCTATTTCGCTACCGGACATTGATAGCGCGTAGTGTTTGATAATGATGTCCTTGTAATCCAACTGCATACATTATCCTCCTTAAAATGATGTATTCACCATCCCTGAGATGGCTACTATCATTATAAGGATTAGATTACACAGACTGGTAGCAATTCGGCTGTTCAGAAACGGAATGCGACCGTTTTGCTCCGCAAATCCGGCCGTTTAGCTTCGCAATATGCAATAGCAATAGATTTTGTACATATTATACCATAAGTACTCTGAAAAAGTGAATATAGTTTCTATTTTTATAATTTTATTTTGTTTAGTGAGGTCAAGGAACAAGGCGTAGCCGATACGCCGTAGGGCAGTCTTTGACGGAACGGACACAGCCAACAGCACCATGATACAGAAGAGGACTTGAAAGGTCACAAACCTTGCAAGTCCTCTTGTATGTGGGGAGATATGTACCGCCTTCTTTATTCTGCATTAAGTTATTATCCTGTACTTTTTCAAAATATTCATCTTTAATATGGTAAACGTATCCTTCTTGATATATCATTCTTATCACCTATAAAATAAGCCCTGCCATGCGACAGGGCTGAAATTTTCGAGCCGGATATTTATTAGACGCTTCCGATGAGAGAACAATATTTTCAAATCGATCACTTATAAGCCGCCAACGGTGGGCGAACAATATTTTCGATGACAGAAGTCCTGTCTCTATAATTATTATATGATTGCAATGAAAATATGTCAATAAAAAGAAGTTCTTTAGAAAAGAGAAATAATGTGACATCCTCAACTATCGGACAAATGCTTGTTTTACCGATAGTTGGAGGTGTCACATTAAACTCCTTTGGAATCCTTAAGAATATGAATATAGAAAGTACTTGTTCCTTTAACATTTTCTAAAAAGTTATGTAGTATATTGCCTATATTCAGAGAGCTGTTAGATTCATTTCTATTTATGTAATAAAGCTTGATCTAGCATATTTTTAATCTCATCTGGTAGATCGTCTAGAGTTGCATTTTCGTCTAAGAACAGTAAATTGGTGTATTTTTTCTTATCATTCGGTGCTGAAAAAATATGAGTGACTGTATATGCTGTTCTACTTTTAGAGAAACAATCTTCATCTCGCAATGATTCTACTACAACAAAGCAATCGCCCTTTTACTGCCCATCGGCAATGAGAGGAACATTACAATGTATTGAACGTAGATTGATTAAATGGGCAATGTGTAAATCAGAGTTGAAAAATGGCTCCGCACTGTAAGACAGCGAGAGCCAAAACTGTTTGCTCATTGGAGCAATCTGTATTCGTATTGTTGAATGATAAGAGGCGTATGAAAGGAGAATTTCACGTACGGTTCTGTGAGAAGTTTGAGGTGAAAGTCCTCTTACTTACTTAACTGAGAGGACGGGGGCTAGTCACCCCTCCTACTCGATTAAAAAAGATTGTATATTTGCTTCTGTTTTAATATCTCATTTTACGATATTTTATATTTATCGTTCGTAACATAATCCAATATCCTTTCATTTACAGCGACAAGAAATATATTGAAAATCACTCCTACCAGAGCAATTACACATATTGATGTCCAAAATTGAAGTCTATATGCCCACTGACTTACGCATGTTGAAAGCACTATTTCTAGAAGATTTATCATTATCATCGGGATAACTCTCTTATATTCATAAGTTTCTAGTTCAAATAGTCCTTGTACCAACGTAATAATAATTCCCCAAGAAACTGCAATAGCCATTGGAGCTGTATAAGCTAGCATAATACAAAATGAAACGCCTACTGTTGTAGAAAACGGATCTTTGTTTTCACTATCTTCATCCCCAGTATGCCATCTTGGATCACCATATCTACTTAATTTCCATAATTTATACAAAACCCAGAATGACGCCACCACTTTTATAACTGGACTTATCTCCCAATCCACTTTATATAAATAAACCAATCGATCAGCAAAATTAGATATCACCCCAAACAAGGCGGCGATACAATATGCTTTAAATCTTCCTGGTGTAATTCCAAATTCACCTTTCGTAATTCGAATATTAAGTATAATAGTCAGCAAATATATAGGAAATATGAATATTGCACCCCAAAGTATTATATCCCACTCAATTCTTTCTATGTTTTCTATAAATTGAAACATAATCATCATTTTCTTTCCCTTCTATATATGCGTTGTACAATGTGATACGCAGACTGTCCATCGTATGTTCCTAGATAGGTTAATGTTCCTCGGATCAAATCAATTACTGAACTGCCTAAAGATTTCCTTATCGCTTCTGGATCACTAATCCCAAAATTCCTGCTAAAACCAACAAAATAATTCCAATTACAATCAGAAAAACAAAGTTATCACCATTTAACTTCCCTGCTATGTAAATAGAAGTCGGACCATCCGCACCACCTATCACGGATACTGCCGCATTTTCTTTCTGCTTCAGTACAATGCCAATGACAGCCAATACAATTCCTAAAATTCCAGCTATGATTCCCAAACATTTTTCATTACTACCTTCTCCTCAAATCACATAATTCTTTTCAGGAAGAATACATATCATAAAATGTATGAATATATTAACTCCATTATTTTTTCATTTCCCTGTGTTCCAATCATATCTCCTTCCTCGTCATGATTCCGGATACGCATATCCTGCACATACCAGTTTTTTGTGCAGATCACATCCAGATAATCCATCAGGCTCTGGTCATCGCTTCCGCACAGCCAGCAATTTTTCTCATCTTTTTACTTTTCGCAGCTTTCGGTACTTTCCGCTCTACCGGGTCATGAACTTCAAAAGGTTACTTTTCAAATATTTCGGTTACATTGACTGGGCGATGGAGTGTGACGGCGGTTACACCAAAGAAAACGCCATTGCCTATTCCGACATGATGTGTGCTAGACCAAACTGGCCTTACGACAGATAACTGGATATAACCCATTTGTAGCACACATCATTTCTTTTATAATTCTGATAGCCTGAAAAAACAGACCTGATTTGCTTCCAGCCAGTCCCTCACGTTTTCCGATTTTAGAAAGGTTCTGGCAGGGAGAACCGAATGCAATAATGTGGACAGGAGGGATGTTCCCACCATGTATCTTTGTAATATCCCCTAAATGTTCCATGTCTGGGAAGTGGCGTTTTGTTATGGTTATCGGGGATTTTTCAATCTCACTTGCTCAAACGGGAATGATTCCATTACGGGAAGCCGCAAGAGGGAACACGCCAATTCCATTAAACAGGCTTCCTAATTTAATGGCGCACTTAGACCGCCTTTCGCTTTACTTTTTCGTATGTTGTTTCCGTTTTTTCTACTCCTTTCCAGACAATAAAAAACACCATCAATGGAAGCCCATTCAATGTCGTTTGCTGTTGTCTGCAAAGCCTTGATTTTACTAATTTTCTACTACCATCCTTATCAAAGCCTTGCTAATAAAGGCTTTCTAGCCTAGCTCGGACTATTTAAACTCCATGGTATATACATCTGGAGTCGCACCATATTTTCCTACAAGATATGCTTTTCTGATATTATCATTTGTCCTTACCGGGAGTTCCGTTAAATTGAACAATTCCGAAACACCGTTTCTTTTATTCTTATCAACAAAATATACCTGATCTTTTCTTAATATCTCCATATTCAATAATTCCGTATCATGTGTTGTAAAAATAATCTGTGCATGACCTGGATTGGTTTCTGGACTTTGAAATTTAGAAATGATAAATTCGACTAATAATGGGTGCAATTCCCGATCAATCTCATCTACCATCAATATCCCACCTTTTTGTAACACACGTTCAATTCCTGGGGCAAGTGACATGAGTCTTCTTGTTCCATCAGATTCATCCGAAAGTTCCAATGTAAATAGTTCTTCCTCTCCTGCTTGATTTAATCCACGATGAATGGAGGAGGTTTTCACTTCTCCTATTTTTAAGTTCATTTCAGCAGCTTCTGAAGAATCCTTTAATGCCAGAGTAAATTGTTTTAACGCAGCAACAATTCCCTCCGGAAGATTATTAGGAAGCGAATCATTTGCAGATAATTCTTCATTTCTAATTTCAAAAGACATATCCTCTATCCCAACATCTGCCTGCTTTGCATAAGACACAATTGCTTTTAGCATATTCACATCTTCTGCATGTTCCAATAATTGACTTGGTATATCTGTATAATCTTTTGAAAAATAAATACTTTCCCTAAACCATCTCATAGCATCAATACATGGCTGGTAATTCATCACACATGCAATTGAAAAAAATAATTGATTTGATGCAACTGCTTCTGCTATCATTTCCTTTTTCCTTTTTTCGCCATTTGAAGGGAATGAAAACTCCTGATAATTTCTTGAAAATATTTCTGCTTTTTGTCCTTTTGGTGCCGAATACAAATATTCTTTTACAATTTCTTTTTTTGTGGCTGAAAATCCATAAATGTATTTGACACCATCCTGAATGTATTCATATTCAAATCCTGTTGGACACTGTTCCGAATAATCATTTAATGAAAAAGCACGCACTGGAATTTCTGCTTTTTCATGCTGCGTTTTTTGTGCATTTCTTATAAATTGCACACCCAACCAGAAAGCACGAATTACATTACTTTTTCCACCACCGTTTTTCCCCAAAATAGCTACAGCTGGAAGAACTCCTTTCTTTTTATACGGTAAAAGACAACTTTTATATTCTGCATTTCCTTTTGCTTCCATAGACAAAATGCTTTTGTCCCTAAATGAACGATAATTTTCAAATTCAAATTTAATCAGCATATCATATCCCTCCTTATATGATATAGTATATCCATAATCTGATAGAAATACAAGGAAAATAATTGCTATTTTGATTATTTTATTTAATTTCTTTGTTTTATATCATACCATTTGTTTTTATATATACAAAACAGGATACTGCAACTTCATATCTGTATGCAATATCCTGTTTCTTTCTTATCCTTATGATATTTCTTTGTGCAGGATTAATTTCACTTTCCGATTAACTCCTGCATTGTGGTAATAACCAAATTCCACTTTCCGATTTTCTTCCCGAACTCCCGTATAACTAAACAGTAACTGATCTTTGATATTTCCAAGAATCAGGACTTCCCTGCTTGCCAAGAGCATTTCTATGAACTTGCTTCTTGTCATTTTCTTTACCTTAAATTCTGAAGTTACAAGGACATAAATACCATAACGGACAGCTTCTTCCAAAATATCAATCATACTGTTATCTTCCGCCACATTATCATACAATTCCTGAAGCATGTCTACCATGACATAAATTGGCGGAAGTGTTTTGGCAAAGCTTTCGATGCTTAAAGAAACATCATCCAATTTGGCTTCTTCATACGCTTCTTTTCTTTCAAAAATATCTTCCTCAATCTGCTTTAAGGCATCTGCAACCGTACTCTTATCACTTGCATAAACTACATTCTCTCTTGACTGGTAAGCAGCAAGTTCATGACTCTTATTATCAAAGAGATATACCTTTTCACCCGAAACCATAGAAAGCATATTTTTGATTACATTTGTTTTGCCTGTTTTTGCATTTCCAATTACAAAGGCTGGTGTCTGTTCCATGGAAAGATAGTACATCTGTAAAGTATCCGTATCCAATCCAATTGGTACTTTCCGGTTTGTCTTTTCATATCCTGGGTAGGATGGAAGCATTGACACCGTAAGTTCTTCCGGCATAACTGGAATTTCTTTTGCCTTTTCTTCCGAAGACTTCTGATCCAGTTCAAAAATAGTGCATTTCAGTTTTTCATTGTATTCTTTTTCTGTTTCAAACACAACGGGAGTATATAGCTGCATCACATGGATGCTGTCTGTTTTTACAAGCGCCCTTCCTTTATGCTCTTCCGGCAGCTTATAGGAACTCCGTCCAACAAAAGAAGAAAGTTCACTTTCATCAAAATTGAAACCACCGATTCTCATTTTGAAATTGTTTCTGGCTGCACTTCTCATAGCCCCATCTCTGGAAGTCGTTACTGCCAAATAAATACCAAGCCCTGCCCCGTCTCTAGATACTTTTTGTATGAAAGATTCAACAGCTTCTCCCAGTTCTTTTACCACTTCATACTGGTCTATGGCAATCACAATGGCTTTTAATGGTTCCGGCTGTGTTTCGTTGTAAACCGAAAAGTTCTGTACCATAGCACGTGCCAATTTCTTCTTTCTCTCTGTGATTTCCTCTAAAATCAATTTTTGGAATTTTCCGATTTTTTCTTCATGGTCTATATTCATATAGTCCGCAACATGGGGAAGCTGTTTTAATGGGATCATTCCACTGTTACCAAGATCCAAAATATAGAAATTCAGATTTTTCACTGCATTTTTTGCAGATAATCCTAAAATAATCTGCGTCAGCAGCATCGTTTTTCCATATCCGCTGGAAGACAGATATAAAAGATGTCCATTTTTTTCAAAGTCAAGAACATATTCCGTCTGTGCCTGTTCTTCAGGGATATCCATAATACCAATCCCTAATTTCAGATCAACTTTCTTGAAACCGGCACTGTCCTGAATTTCCATCAAATATGGAGATACAATTTGAAATGCCAGAGATGGAAGCCAGGTCTTTTTCACTTTGACACAATACTCTTCTTCGTAAAGTTGCTGAAGGTGTTCTACTACAACATCCAACTGACTTTTCTTGAGCTGCTGGCTTTCCTTTCTGCCACTGAAATCCTTATTTAAGGCTTCTCCCTGTCCAAGCATATTCAGCAGATATACCCTGTCGTCTTCCTCTTTTTGTTCCTCTTTTGTTCCGTAGGAAGCGCCACTCCATGCGGACTGGAACAATTCATAAATCTCATTATTACCAACCTGTAAGTATCCACGTCCGGCCTGTGTGATGTTTGCAGCATCTGCCGTATGAAGCATTTCTTTACTGTCCGCTGCATTCTGTACTTTTAAGCACAAACGGAATGTTGAGTTACTCCAAATCTGATCATCTACTACTCCTGATGGTTTTTGTGTTGCCAGAATCAAATGCACTCCAAGGCTTCGTCCGATACGTGAAGTGGAATCCAGTTCTGCCATGAATTCCGGCTGTTCTTTCTTTAACTCTGCAAACTCATCACTGATGATAAACAGATGCGGAAGAGGTTCTTCTGCTTTTCCCATGCGGAATAATTTCTGATAATCATTAATATGGTTTACCCCATACTCCGCAAAAATACGCTGTCTGCGTGCCAGTTCACTCTTAATGGATGCCATTGCCCGCATACTCTCTGCTTTATCTAAGTTTGTAATTGTTCCCAAAAGATGCGGAAGATCTGCAAACAGGTTTGCCATTCCTCCACCTTTATAGTCAATCAAAAGAAAACCGACTTCATGGGGATGAAAATTCACAGCAAGAGAAAGTATATACGTCTGAATGGTTTCTGATTTACCGGAACCTGTTGTACCGGCCACAAGACCATGCGGTCCATGTGCTTTTTCATGCAGGTTCAGTTCGGTGAAATCATTCTCCGCTTTTGCACCAATCGGAACTGCCAGGCTTTTATAAGCACTATGAGACTCCCACCGTTTTTCTACTTCCAGTTGAGTCGGCGTATCGACACCATACATTTCAAAAAATGTCAGTTTATCAGGCACCTGAGAAGTAATCCCCTGCTCATGGATCAAAGGACTTAATGCCCTTGCCATTCTTTCTAGAGAAATTCCTTTTGTGTGTTGTACTTCAAACCGGAGGTTCTTCCTTTCCCCTTCCTCTAATAAAAGATGGGCTTCCTCTGAGTTGTCTAAAATACAGATTGTTCTGATGTTTTCAGGGAGATTTGATTTCTGATCGGTAGTATAAATCATACTAAATCCTAATTCCATTTCTCTGCTTTGCAGGTATTCCATAATCGCATGATTTAAAATCAGTTTTGGTTCATCAATGATAAACAGCAGATGTGGAAGGAAAATGTGTGCTTTTTCTCTTCTTCCTGTTTTAGTTTTCTCTCTTTTAAAATCTGCTGGATACTTCCCAATATCTGATCCCTAATCTGCTCTGAATAAATTTCTCCGATTACATTGATAAATTCCAACCGCAGATGCGGATACCAGCGCATATACTGGAAATCTTCGGTATATGCTCCGCTATGGATAAAAACAATCTGTAACTCCCGGTAACTTTGGAAAAAAGTTAATTGGGCAAGCATATATTTTAACTGTTCATGGATATTCCGTTTATTTCCAACCAGACCTAAATGTGCTTTTTTCAGATCAATCTCTACGGGAATCTGTTCTACTTTTTTAAATTCTTTTGGAATTTTCTTGGCTCGCTCAATCAGTTCATCCTTTGTCATATCCAGTTCTTTATCTTCGTAAGAAACTTCTATCTGGGACTCACCTTTCCGGTACCCTAAATTTACTTTTAAAAGTCATCATCTAAGATGGAACGTTCATAAATACGGCTGCTGTATTCCAATACCATATCCTGCAACATAGGAAGTGTCGGTGTCTGATAATCAATCGCCTCCCGTTCTTCTTCTCTTAATTTCTTGATTTCTTTTCGTTTCCGAAGAAGATATTCATCATACATCACTTCCCGGTCTTTATTTTCCTGCTTGATAGTACGTTTTTCACTTATATATCGCTGAATTGAAAAGATCAGGGTAATAGCGGTCATACCTGCCGTCATGTACATATAAGGTCCTCGTTTCATCAATACACCCATGGCAATCGTAAGTGCCATCATGCAAAGGGGCGGGATGATCAACTGTGCCAGACTCCCTTTTGACATCTCTTTCTTTCTCGGAGGAGCTTTAATTTCCACCTTCTCCTCTTTTCTCTGATATACAACTCTTGGAGAACGTTTGTAAAAAGGGAATCCTTCAAAATATTCTTCTTCCTGGCGTTCCGGAAGTAAAGATGTTTCAAAACACTCTGCATTTGCCTCAATTTCCAGTTTTTCTTTAAAAAATGTAATCGTAAAATCTTCAATATGTATCTGATCTCCATTTTTGATAATCATCTGATTGTCACTTACAATCTGATTATTCAGAAAGACCTTGACATTTCCCTCTCTTTTTAAATTCAAGATTTCTCCATCCAGGCACATCTGAAGTGGAAGATGCCATACAAAGTCGTAAGAAAATGAATCCGCTTCTGTCCCAAACCAGATCTGCGCCTTTCTTTTGTATGTTCTGATGGATATGTTCTTTCTCTCCATGTAGTTTTTTCTCCTTTCGTATGGTATCTCCTAAATCATTTAAATATCCCATTCTATAATTATTTATTAATTGACTTTAGTGCCATTCTCTTTTCATACCATGGTGACTTTAATACTGTTTCCCCATTTATAATTCCTGCTTATACTATTTCAATTACTGTATTCAATCTTCTTTCGGACAGTCCATCTCTTTTTCTTCTTTTTCCATCCTTTTTAAAAAATTACTATATCCTTCACACATTCCATCTACAAAAAAAGCTTTTCTCTTTCTTCCTTCCACATATATTTTCATTCCTCCTCTAGTTACTCTCCCACAGATAATATCAGAAAACTTCCAATGACGTTTAAAAACAAATGCTTTCACCACAGTAATATCATCACCATCTACAATAATATCCCATACCCCCTTTATAGGTGCTATCATGAGCAAAAAACCCGGAACTATTACAACCACTATAAAAATCACCATAATTGGTAATGGTATGTGTTGATTTTCTACTTCAGCAAACACCAAGGCACCAATGGCTATTATCATTACTATGGTTCCCAATCCTGCAAAATCTAGCGGAGCTCTTACGACAAATTTTTTCGATGATGCTGTTTTTCTCTTACTTTTTTTGCTAATAAATCTAGTATCCCCGTTACAATAAATGCTACAATGAGAGTTCTTAAAAAAAATCATACTCTGATTCCTCCTATTCTATACATAATACAGTTTCTAGTTCCTCGTTTGTAATAGTTTTTAGCATTTTGTCTAAAATTTGGTTCGTATAATTTCGCATTTCATTTGCTTCTTTTATCCATTCCTCTCCATTATCATAAATATCATTTAATATGTGTCTAAGCTCCTCTTTTATATCCATTCCCGGAATATAGCTTGCCTGTAAATCTGTAACTTTATCAATCAATTCCATTCCAGATACTCCTAGAAATCCATTCATATATGTCCTAAATCTTTGGTTTAACAATCTTGTTATTTTTCCAAGCATTTCTAGCACGTGTAATTTGACTTCTATAGTACCTATCAGATTTAAAAATTTTATTTCCCCACTTAGTACCTTTCAAATAGTTCTTCATGCTATCTGCCATCGATGTATTTATTAAATATTTTCCTACTTTCGCAATAGCAACATCTACTACAGTTCCAACCGCTACATCCTGAGCAATGTCTTGGATAGAATCTCCATCCATAGTACCTTTTATAATTCTTTCAGCAGCACCTCCCACAACTGTCCCTGCCATGACATTTCCTGTTGCAGCTGTAATCCCACCTGTAATTGCTCCACCTATAATTGAAGAAATCACTTGGCTAGCTGTGATTTTCTCTCCAGACAATAGACTGGTCCCAACGTTAATTACTGTATTAGCTACAATTCCAACAGCCGCTCCACATACAATGTGCCAGAACAGTCCATTGGGATCATAATAGTAAAATGGCATATTGCCACAATATATATATTCATTAAGTGTAAGAGGATAAGAAGTCTGCCCTTTTATGATGTCTCTTTCCTGAAATCTCCCACTCTCTGCCAGATATTCCCTCGCCTGGGCATAATACGTCCCTGCGATCTCATCCCTTTGGTATCCCGTATATCCAAAAGGCTGTTTCTTCCCCTGGTTCTGATACAGATCTTCCCCAAAGGCTCCATATCCATAGCTTTCCCTGAGGTTTCCAGCACTGTCCTCAATCCGAAGCGGGCTTCCCAGTTCATCCTGAAGGTAATAGTTCCGTCCCCCATTCTCTTCATACGCAGCCACGTTCCCATCCCAGAAGTATCTCTGGCTTTGGCTTTCCTCTGTCCGCTCCAGAAGGTTATAATACTGTCTGGTCAGATCCAGAGTATAGGCAATCTGCCGGCTGTTTCCAACTTCCATACCGATCCTGTTTTGCGGGTCCAGTTTCTCCAGTTTTTCCTTTGGTATAATGCCTTCCTGCTTTCCTACCCGGTGTCCCAGTCCGTTGTACTGGTACCTTGCCTGTTTCCCTGCCGCATCCACCGCTTCTTCCAGACGGTTGATTGCACCATAGACATACTGCTTCTTCCATGCCCCGTTTTCAAGAATGCCTGTTAAGTTTCCTCTCTTATCATATCCATACTCTCTTCGGATTCCTCCCTGTCTTTCGCTTACCATCTGGTTCAGGGCATTGTACTGATAAGAAGTCCTTTCCCCGCTTCCCTCTTTCCATGTCCGGTTTCCAAAGGCATCATACCCATACCGGGTCTGCATCTGCCCGTCCTTTTGGATTTCCGAAAGCCTGCCCAGTGCATCATAGCCATAAGCATAACTGCCGCTTTCCTGCTCAAGACCTCTTCTCTCTTTTGGAATTCCGTTTTATTTCCAAGTAGGTCATACAGATAGGTATAGCAGTAAAACGAAATAACTTTAACACGATTTCATACCCATTCGGATTTTACTATTCGAAATTTTATTTTGCGTACTACAAAATTTAATCTTGTTATCATCTATATTCCAAACAATATTCTCCACCATTTTTTCATCATCTTCACATGAACTAATTATCAATGTATAATCTGGATTTTCTAATTGATCACAGAATTCACATATGCTCTCTAATTTTTCGCCCAACGCTTTACCTTTCACATAATTATCTTGAATTTTCTCAAATGTATTTAATTCGCTGTCATAAAATATATTATTATAAAATATGCTTTTACTGAAGCCGATATATTCTTCTAATGCAATCTCTTCATCCATAATTTCTAAAATCTCATGTGCTTCATTATTAATATTTATAAATTTCACCTTTTTTGTTTCAGAAATAAAAATTTGCATTACAAGAGCATCTTTTTTAAAAAATGCATAAATCATTTTCGGAAATAAAATTGTAGTAATAATTTCAGTAAACTTTTTATTTTCACTCATCTCCAAACTCTGCAATTGATTGTTAACTTTTTTAACACTTTTTTTAATAAACAGTCCATTTTTCCATTTCAACTTATTTTTTACACCATATGGTAAGCACTTTTCCATTTTTTTTACATTATGTGTACTTTCCAGAGCAAGTACACATATATCTAAATCTGTTAATATCATTTTCATCTTCTCCTACCCAAAAACAAATTCCCCAAATCCGGAAAAGGCATCCCCTATTCCGTCTACAACTTTGTTAACTCCTTGTTTTACATAATCCAGTACTGATTTTGTTCCCCCGTCAAACCATTTAGTTTTTGCAATCCCATCAATCAATATAGAGGCTGCTGTTCCTACAACAAATCCACCTATCGCTCCAACAATCGTACCTGCCCCTGGTAATAAACTTCCTAAAGCCGAGCCTATTGCAACTGAAGAACCAATTGACCACGTTGCCTCTACTGATGAATTAACTATCTTTTCTTTAACAGATAAATCAGGATTGCTGTTATACTCTGAAATAAAACTTACAGCTCCATTTAAACATACCAATCCTTTACTTAATTTATCCAATTTCATTTGTGTCCGATACGCCTCACCTAACGAACTATCCTGTTGTAACAACTTAGCTTTTGATATTCGCCTAACACCGCCTCGCCCACCTTTGTAATTAACGGAATCCGAAATATTAACAAGCGTTTTATTGTTAGCATTAGTCTTAAATTGAGGAATATGTTTAGTTATTTGTTTATAAACTTCTAAAGCTGCAAAACTGCCATCTAATGCCCATAATCCCCAATTTTGTGGTGAAGAAACGGATTCTATAAATTGCTCTCCATATCTTGAAAAAGCAGTTGATATATTTTCGCAAAATTCTTCTTCTGTTTCCCCACTGGGATCAATATATTTTAATGGTTGATTAAAAGAATATTTATACAAATTAAATGTTTCGGGATATTTTACTGTGCCTGTCATGATATCTTGCCCTGCAAACCTGCCGCTCTCTGCTAAATACTCCCTCGCCTGGGCATAGTAGGTTCCTGACACCTCATCTCTTTGGTATCCCGTGTAGCCAAACGGCTGTATCTTTCCCTGGTTCTGATACAGATCTTCCCCAAAGGCTCCGTATCCATAACTCTCAAGAAGCGTTCCGGCACTGTCTTCAATCCGAAGCGGGCTTCCCAGTTCATCCTGAAGGTAATAGTTCCTTTCCCCGTTTTCCTCATACGCTGCCACATTCCCGTCCCAGAAGTATCTTTGGCTCTTGCTTTCTTCTGTCCGTTCCAGAAGGTTATGGTACTGTCTGGTTAAGTCCAAAGCATAAGTAATCTGGCGGCTGTTCCCGATTTCCATGCCGATCCTTCTCTGTGGATCCAGTTTCTCCAGTTTTTCTTTTGGAAGAACACCTTCCTGCTTTCCTACCCGGTGTCCCAGTCCGTTATACTGGTATCTTGCCTGTTTCCCTGCCGCATCCACCGCTTCTTCCAGACGGTTAATCGCACCATAGACATACTGCTTCTTCCATGTCCCATTTTCAAGGATACTGGTTAAGTTTCCTCTCTTATCATAACCGTACTCTTTTCGGATTTCCCCCTGTCTTTCACTTACCATCTGGTTCAAGTCATTGTACTGATAGGAGGTTCTTTCCCTGCTTTCTTCTTTCCAGATACGGTTTCCAAAGGCATCATAACCATACTGGGTCTGTACCTTCCCGTCCTTTTGGATTTCTGACAGCCTGCCCAGTGCATCATAACCATAGGTATAACTGCCGCTCTCCTGTTCCAGCCCTCTTCTCTCTTTTGTAATTCCGGTCTTGTTTCCCAAAAGGTCATACAGGTAGGTATAGCGGTCAAGGATGCCCTCTTTATCCCGATGCACCAGTTCTGTCACCTGATCTTTTCTGTCATAACGATACGTGGTCTTTGTTCCATTTGGGAACTGCTTTTCACACAGTCTTCCTACCGGATCATACCCATACGTGATGATGCTGTCCCCTTCTTTCAGTTCAGAAAGACGGAACTGTTCATCATAGCCATAGAAGACCGTCTTTCCATCCGGATAGGTGAGACTTCTTCTCTCTCCTGCTTTTCCATACGTATAGGATACTTCCCTTCCGTCCGGGTACTGTACCTTTTCTGCCCTTCCCAGTGCATCCGGAGTGATCTTTGTGCTTCCCAGCCAGTCCTGTATCTCTGTCAGCTGTCTGAGTGGATTATAGGACAGCTTCACTTCCCTTCCGTCTGCGTACTGGATACCGGATAAATCTCCCTGTTTTGTATAGGCATACTTGGTCAGATAACCTTCCTTATCCAGTTTTCCAAGAAGCTGCCCCTTTTTATCATACGTGTAGGTTTCCTTCTGTCCCATGGCATCCGTCACTTCCGTGATCTGCCCACGGATATCCCTGTGGTAACGGGTAACCTGGCACCTTCTTCCCCTGCGGTTTCTTTCTTCCGCTTCCAAAAACTCCTGATCTGCCTTTTCTCCATACTGGCAGATTTCAATGAGCCGGTCACAGGCATCATAGCGGTATTGCGTTTCATTCCCAAGGGCATCCGTCACTTTCGCAAGCTGCCCGCTTAAGGTATAAGCATATCGGGTGGTGTTCCCTTCCCCGTCTGTCATGGAAGTCACATTTCCAAGGGCATCATAAGTATAGGATTTCTTCTCCCCTTCACTTCCTGTGATCTCCGTGATCCGGTCCATGCTGTCATATCCATAACGCAGCACAAACCCGGTGGCAAGGGTATGGGTTTCCAGGTTTCCGTTGGCATCATAGGTAAAGGCTTCTTCTGTACCATCTGAGTATTGGATTTTTTCTAATAGTCCGCCTTTTTGATACTGGTAACAAGTAGTACGCCCTGCCTCATCGGTGATGCTCTCCACATCGCCTAACGGGGTATAAGTATAATGTCTGCTCTCCCCAAGGACGTTGGTTTCTTTCACCAGGTTCCCGTTTCCATCGTATTCCATGGATACGGTATTGCCCAGGGCATCTTCTGCCTCTATGAGATTTCCTTCCCCATCATACCGGTAGGCATAATGGAGTCCTTCTTCTCCGTTTACTTCCACCACTCTTCCAAGGGCATCATAAACAAACGTGGTCTTCGCCCCGTTTTCATCTTCCTCTCCGATCCGGTTTCCATTGGCATCGTAGGTATAGCGTACTACTGCCCCGTCTGCATATTTGATCCGGGATAACAGGTTTTCTTCATTATAAAGATAGGTGGTCCTTGCTCCGTCCGATGCTGTCACCCTTGCAAGGTTCCACATGCTGTCATAAGTCAGGAGGGTTTCCCTTCCTTCTTTATCAATGATCTTGCTTGGGCGGTTTAAGACATTGTATTCCCTTTGGATGCTCGCCCCGTCAAAGTCTGTCACCTTCGTTACTTTTCCGCTTGCATTGTATTCATAGCTCTGGCGGTTTCCCTCCGCATTTTCCACGCAGGTCACATTTCCCATCACATCATACGCATATTTTGTGACATTCCCTTTTCCATCGGTACTTTCCACCATCCGGTTCAGGGCATCATAAGCATACCGGGTCACATTTCCAAGGGCATCTTCGATCGCTGTGATGTTTCCCTTTGCATCATAGGAGAGACTGATCCGGCTTTTGTCTGCCTGCTGGATGGTCTGCGGCCACCCGGATGCTGTATAGGTGATCTCCACTTCATTTCCAAGGGCATCCCTGGTTTTTACAAGCCTTCCCTGTGCGTCGTATTCCCCGCACAGTTTATCTTTTCCATTTATCTTGATCCCGGTTGGCTGGTTCTTTTCCCCATACCGGATCTCTGTCTTATTCCCAAGGGCATCGATCACACGCACCAGATTTCCAGCCGGGTCATAGGCGTACTGGGTCTTATTTCCAAGCCGGTCCACATACAGAGTTTTCTGGTTATTCTGGTTATAGGCAAAACGTTCCTCCCCGTTGCTGTGGATATGCTTCACATCCCGGTACTTGTCATCATGGACATAGATCACCCGGCTGCCATTCCGTTCCGTAAGTTCTACGGCCTTCTTTTCTGCATCATATACATAAGACATCCGTGTCCCGTCCGGGAACTTCTGTAAGGTGGTGCGGTGTTCCTCATCAAAGAAGTTTTCCACCGTCACGATTCCCCTTTGGTTCTCCACCTGCTCCAGTTTTCCCTGCGGGGTATAGCCATAGCGGAAAGTGTTCCCATCCGGAAGCGTCACTTCCTTCAGAAGTCCCCCCTGATACTGATAGGACAGGCATCTTCCTACATGGTCTTCCACACGTTCCAGCATGCCATCTGCTCCGTAGGAAAAGGCAAAGAATTCCCCGGTGTCCTTTTCCGCTTTTACCAGATGGAAAGGTGCTTCCGTTTCATACGTAAATGTTACTCGGCCGCCCAAAAGGGTCTCCGTTTCCAGACACATTCCTTCCCTGTCAAAGCGATAGACTTTTTGTTCCCTGGTACGGTACGTATATCCGTCTTCTGCTTTCTCCAATGTTCCCTCACTGGCAAACAAAGAAAGATAGCGGTCCTTCTCCCAGAAAAAACGTTCCTCTTTCCCGTCTTCCCTGAGAAGCACCGCTTCCCCGTCTGTAAACTCCAGATGTACTTCATAATTATGGTTCCAGTCCTTTCCAAGCACACCCTCCCGACCGTTGATGGCATTGTAAAAGCGGCGGAACACAAACGGCTCCCTTCCGCCCACCTCCAGATCGGTCCGGTCATAGATAAAGTTTCCAGTGCTTAAATTCACTGGGTCTTTGGAAAAGGCATGGCAGATAGTTTCTGCACCTTTGATGTTCGCCATCAGCTTCTCCACTACCTTTTCTGCATTTTCCGTTACCTTGTTCCATCTTGCCTGTACTTCCTCAAAGGCTTTTTTGAAGGCGGAATAATCGGTGGTAAGCGGAGTATGGATCAAAAACTGCTCCATTTCCTCCAAAAGTGTCTGCAGGTTTTTCGTAACTCCTACAAGCTCCCTGGTCTGCGCTGCATAGTCTGTATCCGCTGCCGGGATCAGCTCACAGGCTCTTACGCGGCAGTTTTCCAGCTTGGTCAGTGCGTCCTCGATTTTCTCTGTTTTTAAGGCACTGCGAAGTTCAGAAACACTGTAAACCGCCCCATAATGACGTACTTCGCCAGGCACTTCTGCAAGTGCCTCATCTGCCTGCTCTGCATAAGTTTTCATGTTTGAAATATGGGTTTTGCACCCGTTTAACAATGTTTTCAGTTCATTGCACAGCGTTGTGATCTCGCTTACCTGGAACACTCGTTTCATTCTATTCCACCTCTCTTTTTATTTATTTCCCATCTGACTAGCTCCTGTGGAATCCAGTTCTGTAAATTCAGAAGCAGCAAAACGGATACTGTTCGAAAATTTTGTCAAAGTATTACACAGCGCAATCGCTAAGTTATTTTCTGTTTCTAATTGTTCACGCAATGCATCCACTTCTTCGCCGGATGCATCGGATAATAAATCTATAAGTGATGAATATGCATCATTTACGTCCTCTTGTATATTTTCAATACCTTTTATTGTTGCACCCACAATGGATATAACACTATCCGAATTTACATGAATGTTGTTTGTCATTGTTTTCCCTCCTAACAACATGTATCCAAATCTGCAACCGCGGATTTAAAACTGGAAATAATGTCTGTATGTGCAGAATAGATTTCTTCCATAGATGATTTAGCATCATTTAATTCATCACATAAAAGTTGTACTTTAGGAGAGATGGAGTCCGTATAAAATTCGCCATCTCTTCTACTCAAATCTTGGAGTTGTTTTACAACATTTCCGACTAATTCAATTATACTTTTATGCTTTGCTATTAAATTCTCTTCTAATGAAGTAAAGTCCTCATCATTTATTGCAATTTTATTAGCCATCTCTCTACCTCCTTATATCAAACTTCTTTTATAGTCAATACTATTATTAAGGAAAGAAATTTTTTCATTTATTTTATCAATTTGTGTCCCTAATTCTGTTACCAACTCCGCTGCTTTCTCAATGCCCTTATCATTTTCCTCCTTTGCATCGTCTATGTATGTTTCTAATTTGTTCGCCATCTCGCCTTCAAAAACATCCGGCTGCTTTATTTCTTTTTGCGCAAATTTTCCAACGGTTTCCTGCCAACTGGTAACCTCTGTATTACAATTAGCTTTTGCATTCTGTACTTTTTCTTTTGCGGCCTCATATTCTTTTAGTTCTACTTCTAAATCTTGAATCTCTTTTTTGAGTCCGGCAATTCTGCGTTCTTCATCTCTTTTTTTCCTATCATCTGAAAGACTTCCCATACTTTTTCCTCCTGTAACATCTAGAACACACTACTGTGCAGTATCTGTGGTATCCTGTGTCTGCTGTTCTTCTATGGAAGTATCCTCCTGCACATTTTTATTAATATTCTCTACATTTTCTTCCTCTTGAGGCTCATATTTATCGCCAAGTTTTTCTATCTGCCCCTCTAATTCATCCAACCTCTGTTTCTTCTCTGAACCATCTATCTGTGTATTATTCTCTAAATCGTCTGCCTCTTTCATATATGCATAAATTAGTAATTTATCATCAGACAGCGATAGGGCAATTTCTTCCGCTTTTTTTGTTTCCAGCCTTCCTATCCGTATCCAATACTCTAAAATCTTCGAATTGCTACTTATCGACAGGTTATCAATAATATTTCTCATTTCATCCTGACGAAAGCTTTCCATATTGGCGTAAGAATATGCTAAAATATAAAGTGTATTCTTTTCCATTTCAGATGGTTCCACATTTCGTAAGCTATCCACGCAAGTTCTATAATCTTTTTGAATAAAAGCCTCATTTGCTGCAAGCAATTGTTTCTGCTCGGGAACAGTTTTAATAGAAAGATATGTTGCATATCCACCGCCAAGCAAGGTTCCGATCAATGTAATAATGGCTACAATTCTCCATATTGAATACGTAGATTTCTTTACATTCTGCATCTCCCGCTTTTGTTCTAAAAGATAATCTTCTCTCACTTTTCGCAAGATATCTGCAATCTCTTCTGATGTTTCACAACGATAGATGGGTTCAAACCACTTTTCTTCTCTGCAGATTTCAATCCCACTTTCCTGGATTTGTGTGACAGAATATTTACTTCCCAAAACACCTGCAACAAAGCTTTTATAGGCATTAACAAATTGTAGATCACTTGGTTTTTCGCCACGTCCATAAATGTCTCGTTCTTTCAGATATAATAATCCATTTTCATCATAATACAGATTATCTACAGTCAGTTTCAAAACAAAATCTGTCTGTAGCTCTTTCAGCAAGCAAAAGTTAATCAATACTTGATATTTTTTCTCTCGTGATTCTACTTTTATATCTTGAAAGGGACTCATTCTTTCTATATCATAATAAAAATATAAATCTTCTCTGTCCTCTTCATATTTACAAGGCAGAAGCCCCCTTCGATCCACACAGAGTTTTTTATAATCATAACTATCTTTTGCATGCATCGAAGACTTTTTAATTTCTTCCTTCAAATAGGTAGCCTTCTGCTGCGTCTCTTCACCTTTGATCCCTGTTTTTTCATCCTCTTTTTTCCCACTTCATCAGTCCCTCTCTATTCTTTTTCTCTTTGTGAAATCACCACTATATCGCCTGTATAAATATGAGATTCTTCATAGGTGGATTCTAACTTCAAGTGCCGACTTGTCCGTTCAGACTGTACCGCCGGATTGGTTCCGATTCCCTTCATGAATTCCGGGAGATTTTCGCTCATTACTTTCAATGTGGTTGCAATTTTTTGCCGATTATCCAGAGAACATCATAAGATTTTCCATCTTGTTCATTTTTGATAGTTATGGTAATTTTCATTCCTGTTTTCTCCTATATCTTTCTATTAAAAAGAGAACTGTTCCTGCCAGTATCGCTCCTAAGATTCCATAGGCTATATTTATATATGGATTACTGGTTGCCTTATTCTCATTATATTCTGCTTTAATTACTGCGATTGTTTCAGCCTGTATGACTCTTTTGAATGCAGTATCTGTCATTTCCTTTTCTGGATTATTTAAAACATTGGAAAAAATCTCATCTTCTTTTTCTTGCTGTTTTTCTTGGTATCTTTTCTCATGTTCCATAAATTCCAATGTGTACATATGAATGCCAAAACGGTCACATAACGATGTGCTTATGTTTTCTTTTTTTGCAATATTCTGTATCTAAATTTAACCCTGGTTGGGACTGCATATTTTCCTGTCCTTCCATATGCATTTTCCTCCCTTCCTTTTAGAAAAGCCGCCATTTTTGGCGGCTTCCTCTTTTACTCTATTACTGATGTTACATTTGTCCAGCCATATCACTATCTGCCTGTGCAAAATTATCAGAAATTTTCTGCATCTGAATGGCCATATCTTCAATCATCTGTCTAACATTTCTAAGTCCCGGTTCTGCTTCTTGGAACTGTTCCACATAACGTTTACTTGTATCTGCTTCCCAAACATCTGGAAGTCCTTCGATCACTTGACGCATTCTGTCAATACATTCTTCAAAAATTGCTCCCTGATCCTGCAAAGTTTTTGAGCCAGCTGCTAATGCTTCATAATCCACACGTAACATATTTTTTTCCTCCTTTGAAAGTAATGAAAAACTATAAAGTTCAAAGAACTTTATGCCTTCAGGTCTAATGCGATTTTCGCAAGTATTTTTTTCTATATTTTACACTTTTTTCCTCTATTTGACAATATATTTTTAAAGATTTTTTGTGCAAATCAACTATTTTTTGATATATTCAGCTCTTATTTCGTATCTTTTTCTTATAATTCCCAAAAAAACAACAGAATTTTGCGTTCTTTTCCAATATATATAAAGGGCGCTACAAAATAGATAAACGAATCAAACATATTGGAAATGCCGAACAGTTCCGATACATCTCTAAACTTGAATATAGCTTATTCGTATCATACTTTTCTCTAATGTACTGTAAATAGATATTTCCCCTTTGTTTATATATGTTGCGGAAACATTTTCGTCTTTATAACGTGTGATGAAACTAATTGATCATGTTTCAAAAATCCAGATAGAACATACTGATTTACTGGAAAAAGTGGGTTCCCTGCAAATCAGTAAAGTATTAACCGATATCGCCTAACAAAAGAAAAGCAAGGAAAATGGCTCTATATATAAAGTAACCATCTTCCTTGCCTTTCCTGTTTGTACACTGCATAGCCAGAATCTGTTCTTGTGGCTGTTTCCTATTGCGTACTACAATCAACCTGTTTTTACATATTTATAAATGATCCTCTTGGGAATCACTATGTTTTTTTCTTAAAACTATATAGACTCCCATGCAAAGCAAAATAAGTACAATTGGAATCGCAATTACCATTACAGAAATATTTTTTTGTTCTGGTTTTTCCTTCTCCATCTTGCTCTCTGGTATATTATTGTTTACCTCTTCTGTTTCAATAGGATCATTTTTGACAACCGTTAAATCATTTACAGCCAACGGCTCTGACATAAACCGGTATGCCAAAATATTTTCCTGTGTTCCAAGTCTAGAATATGGCAGTATACCACCAATATCGTTTAGCATTCTTTTATTATCTTCATAACTTGTCTGTTTTGAATTTTTTGCATTTGCAAGATTAGTCTCCAATTTTTCATTAGATGCTTTTTCCCCAGCTTCAATACTTTCTGCTTGTTTCTTTGTGTTTTCTTCAGATGTTGTGTAAACTTTTTCTACATAATCTTCATACTGTTTATTCTGAGTTTCTATTTTCTCTTGAATAGTATTTTGATTTTTACCTAAAGATTGTTGCAACCCCTGAATTATCTCGTTTTCTAAGTATTGACTTGGTGAATAATCATTAATTGATTTTTCCAAAGCACCTTGTGCAATAAGCATACTGCTATAGGCATTATCAAATGTACTTAATGATTCACGAACAGACGCATCCTTTTCGACCAACCGGTCTCTAGAGTTATTTATCTCTTGCATTCTTTTGTCTGTATATTTTTTAGAAGTACTTAATATACCATTAACATCATCCATGATTGTAGTCTGCTCTAAGTTTGGAAATTGAAGTGTGTCCCAATCAGGTTTTTCAATTCCTGCAGTATATCCAATTGCACGGAATGTAATTGGATTTAACGATACTGTTTCAGCAGGTGGAATCGGCTCTTCTTCTGGTAAATTAATCGAACTATCTACCATCACGTTCAATTCTTCGTCGCTTTTTGCAGGATATGTATCAGGATCCAAAGCACTCAATTTTTTATACATATCAATCCAGGAGCCCTTATAATCAAGAAAACTTTCACTTAGCAGAAGACTATCATAATATTCTCGTAGCTTCTGGTTTGCATATGCAATTTTTGCCGCTTCTTGTCCCTGTAAAAAAGCATCCACATTTTGTTTGCTATAAACCTGGTATTCCGTCCAAGCAACTTTTCCTTCTTCTTCAGTCCATTCACGTACAATGGACTCTCTTAACTTCTCTTTTATCTCGTCATAAGAAGTTTGAATTTTGCCATTTTTCTCATCTGCCACAGACTGTTTTCCCTTTAGTTCATCGAAATCTTTCTTTAGTGCACTTATCTTTTCGATTTCATTCAAATTCTTTTGAATACTTTCAACATGATCTGAAACTTCCTCTTTTTCGGCTTCAGTATCATCCTCATATTTCGGGATTTCCATTTCCTGTCCATGCATTGTTAGCATTTTTTCGTATTCTGCATTCACACCATCATCATTCTTTAGACTTGCTGTTAAACCATTAGACTGTGTCTTGATGGTATTGTTAAATTGTTCTTCTCCCTTTGACCAAGAATCTTGATAGGTTTTATCAATTTCAGCAAGAAGTTTATCTTCTTCCTCATAATGTGGAATAAGATCTAAGAGTTCAATTTTTTTATCTACAGATGCTAGTTCCGGTAATTGAATTGCTTCTGTCAAATCATCTCCACTTACCTCACCTAGAGCTTTTAAATCTCGAATATCATTCCCTTTAATTATGCCTGCAGCATCTTGTACTTTATGCACTTCACTTAAAACGGAAGAAAGATATAATTCACTAATACCATTATTTAAGGTTGTAAAGGTATTTCCAACTGAATAAATAGCTTTTGCCTGTGCCTCTTGCGTGAGATTTTGAGCAATTGCATATTCTAAAACTGCTTTTTGTGGTGTTGTATTGATAGACTCAACAGATGCTGAAAATGTTCCAGGTAAAATCATGTATGCACTATATTTTCCATTTTCTAATCCTTGTTTTGCATCTTCAATACCTGTTATTTCATATGGGAGAGTTAATGTCCCTAGCAAAGACTGACTGTAACTTACCACTTTGTCCTCTTTTTGAATTCCTTCGTCAGCATTAACAATCGCAATTAAATTTGTATCGTATAATTTTTCTTTTACAGGTTTATCTTCTTTTACCACAGCAACAGGTTTTATATCATCAGAATTTGTTTGACTCCCTGCATAATAGCCTCCGCCCAAACAACATCCAAGAATCAGTATTCCTATTCCTGCTTTAACAATCTTATTTTTCACATGGGCTCCTCCTTCATTTGTTTTTCCAAGAAAAAATTTGTTCTATTTTTCTTAACTTATATACACCCTTACTCAATCAGAGCGCTAAAGTATCTTTCGTTATATTGTACACCGTCAATATGATATGTGCAATATTTTTTGTGAAAAATTCCTTTTTTTCATCCACTTTTTTACTCAAGATATTATAGAATACAGATCACTTTTTGATAACTTTTATAGCAGGAAAAAATATCCTTAATTCTTCCAATAAAAAAGCACTACCGACTCAGCGATAATGCCTTCTTATAAGTTCATCAAATTTTCTACTATTATGTTATCATAATTCCGTATTAGGTATTTAGATTACACAACCACATTCAATTAATCTTTGCTGTCTGCCTGTTAAGCCTGTAAAATGAAGAAGTTCTATATCTTTACGCAAAAACTCACAAGCGTACTCTCTTAATTTACTCTTCTTTTCAATAACAGTAAATTTGAATTTTCCATTTTCAAAAGAATTCCCATTAAAAAAGCCCTGAATAAACCGTTCTTCCGTATTCCCACTGTGTAATAGTTCATCAATCGTAACATACCCCAAATACTGTATATTACGAAGTGCTTCCTCCATTTCACTAAGAAAGTCAAAAGGAGGCTCGCTAGTTTTCATAACAATAAGTATATTATCTTCTACATTATTTAATTTAATAATCTCAAAGTTATTCATCTAACTTTCTCCTTTCTCTTTTTTACACTACTCATAATATTCATCAATAATTGCCAGTGCTCTTTTGATTTTATCATGTGCATCTTCGACACTTAATAATTTTGTAGTATCTAAAGGTCCTGTCGGATCATCCCAATGGAACAATACATGCCGGTTATTATGATAAAACGTATAAAGATTACCAATATACTTTGCTTTATCTTCAGTAGCCGTTCCATGTTGATCCATCTTTAGTTTGTATTTTGCTCCAAGCTTATCAAACATATTAAAGCCATTATCTTTAATATATTTTGCATCCGGAATAATTTCGTACTTCACCAATAAAATCTTCAAATGTGCTTCTACGACTCTCATTGCCGGATGCGCAAGGAATGTTCCATCAAACATCTTGCCATTTAATTTTAAGTTATACACTGCCTGGAGAAGCGCTTTTTCCATTTTAGATGAAAATTTGTCGAAAGAATTTGGCATATAGAATTGAAATTCTGAACAAACCTCATCTTTATCAATACTAACATTGTATGTATTATTGAATATTTTAGGAATTTCTTCGATATCTACCAACTCTGTAATATAACTTATGATTGTTGAAAAAAGCAGTTGCGGTTTTCCCTGCATAACCACTGTATTGCTTTTGCTATAATGAGATACCACAACTCTATCTTTATTGCTGATCTTAAGAGATATGGATTTACCATGGGCTATGCTTTTTTCCTCTTCTGCTATCTTATCAGAACCTATCTCTTCTTTTACTAATCCAAGAACGGCAATCAAATCATCTTCTGTAATCCCTTCAACCGTAAACCAAAAATCACCACGTTTAATTTTAGGAATTCCTTTTCCTTCTGTCAATGCTGCTTTTGCCAGCTTATCAACTTCTTCATTATAAAAATCACCCGTATGAGCTTTTATTTTTGTAAATTTAATATTCAAATGTTTCTGATGTTCTTTCATAAACTCTGCATATTTTTGAGTTAATGTATTTTTTGCCTTCCATTCACCAGTTGCCCATTTCTCAATGCCTTCATAGTCATACCGTAAATCCAGACTGATATATCCATTTTTTATAGCCCATTTCACAGCATACATAGCACCAAGCATTTCGCCAGCAACATTTCGGATTGCTAATGATTCTGGATTATCACCATTTCCGGATTCTTTAATAGTCTCCCCATTTGGAGTAAGAATAATACATCCAAACGAATATTTTCCTATTTTTTCATCAAAACTGCCATCTACATATACAATTAATCCCTCTTCCAAAGTTTCATGAGTATTTGACGCAATCTTTGCTGTTTCTTTACCCTCCAAATATGCTTTGGCCTCTTCTTCTGCAGAAAAGCCTTTGAATTCTGCCCCAGGATATCCATTGACCGACTCTTGGCATTCAGCCCAAGAATAAAACAAACCTGTTGTTTTTCCCCTCTTTACGGCAAAAACTTTCTTTTTAGCCATATGTCCTCCTCTAAGTTTCCGCATTTTATCACATAACTTTCTGTTTGTCAATAAAAACATAACACTGCTTCTGTGCAAAAAATAGTAGATTTATAACGCCTCTATCGCCGCATATGCATACTATTCTATGCTCATTATACCTTTTCCTGTGTTTTCCGTCAATAAATTTCCTAACTACGAAACTATGAAGATTTATTATCCGGAGACAAGAACCATTGTTTACGGATATCTGTTTCGGGTATTAAATCATATAATGCAGAATTCACCTTTCTATATCCATCAGGCACTCCTGAAGTATAACCGTTCCCGGT
>ENA-OQAB01000086-OQAB01000086.1-human-gut-metagenome-genome-assembly--contig:-NODE-86-length-49364-cov-6.094035_pt1 | contig 49364 bp, 55 predicted proteins | sample MGYA00242490_ERZ504517 | MGnify/ENA primary metagenome ERZ504517 (study PRJEB26092, sample SAMD00036298) | human gut metagenome | host: Homo sapiens | study: EMG produced TPA metagenomics assembly of...
ATTTCCTTTAGCTATGATGAATTTCATAAGGAATTTATAGACCTGCAGAACATTATAAACATTATTGACATTGCAGATGATCTGGAAGTCAGCACTGAGATTGTCGGTTGTTTCTTGAAAGATGGTATGCAGCCAGGAGATGTAGTTAATGAGCTGGGTGAGTATGCGTACAAAACAAAATTTGCATATCAACCGGTAATCAATACAGGGTCAGCAGAATTATTTCCTGAGTCACAATTCATAAAGTTATTTAATTTGAACAAACACGAAGGACGCTGCATTGGACTTCTGGATAGGACGCTCCTAATTAATGCAAAGTTAGAAGTATATCCCTGTTGCTCTCAGGTTATAGAAAATACACTTTTATTAATGGGAAATCTGCGTGAAGAAAAATTGACAGAGATCCTTGAATCCATCAATTACAATAAAATATTGCATAAAATCTATACGGAGGGCTTTACACCGTTTTTACAAGTGCTCGAACAGAAAGGCATAGAATATCCGAAGCAATTAAGTTCACCATGTGAATTATGCGGATTTTTATTTAAAGATGACTGGTTTTTAAAACTATTAAAGGAAGAAAAATATTTTGAAAATTTATAAGCAAGGTGAATACACAATTGCGCAGGATGAAAAAAGAGCTTTTGCAGTTGTAGAAAAGAACCAAAACTTTTACAAATTAGATGATGCAACATTTGATTCAATGTTTGATATAAAAGCCTTGGAATTTGTCAGAACGGATAAAGATAATATTTTGTATATGAGTGGGATGGTGTTGACTATAATTGTCACTCTGGTACTCTATTTTAGAAGTACATCGTACTCCATCATAGATGTGAATTTTCTTCCGGCTACATTGGTTTTAATAGGTAATATCTTTATTCATGAATTTGGGCATGTGCTGTTTTTGAAACTGTTTTACAAAAAAAGCCATGTGAAAATAGGATTCAAATTTGTCTTTATCTGGCCGGCATTTTATGTGGATACATCATATAGTTATATGGTATCAAAATATAAAAGAATTGCCATATATTTAGCAGGTAATTTTATGAACTGTATATATGTGTTGATGATTTGTCTTTTTTTCCTAAACAATTACCATATTGCTATTTAGTGATTACAAATATTTTAATTAATTTCATACCAATAGTAAAAAGTGATGGGTATTATGCTGCCATTACATTGCTGGATAAGACAAATAAAAGAAAAGGAAAAGTAGCGACTACTGTTGAAGATTTTGTTAGAGGTTTTGCTATGTTTGTAGTCCTGAGTATTTTATCATGGCTGTCACAATAAAATCGAGTTAAGGAGTGGACAATGGAAAAGAGATTATTTGCATCGGAATCTGTCACAGAAGGACATCCGGATAAAATGTGTGACATAATCTCTGATGCGCTATGAGAGAAAGATCCTTTGAGACTTGTGTCACAACTGGATTAGTGATGGTGATGGGGGAGATTAGTACAAATGTGTACCCATCACACTGGAGCATCCCAGTGAAACCATGGAGAAATTCTATCGGATGATTCCCGATCCGTCCGGGTCTGTAGTCATACAGGATGATCAGTGTTTTCCCATCAGTCCCGCTCCCGGTAGATCTACATATAGGATTTTGAAATGGCAGTTTTTCCCTCTTCATGAAGCGCCTGACAGGGTACCTCGTCTGCATGGAGGATTACGCTTGCCAGCAACTCCTGGTTCATAGCTTCATAGACCGGAGAGAGATATTCCAGTGAACAGTAATGTACCAGCGCGCAGCAATTTCTCTTGGGACATGCACCCCTTTTTCCATCCTGTCTTTTGACTGACGGTAAAAGGGAAGGTGCAGAAAGCTTTTCTGGTAAATGACCATCGCCACCATATCCGGCGATGCGGGACTATGGGCAAGAAGCGGTGTCGTTGTTTCATCCTCCTGCCGACATACAGGACACATAAGGGTTTCCCGCATGTAATGGATCCTTGTTTTCTTCTCAGCAATTTTGTCAGCAGATTGTGGGATAGATTGATGAATAAAAATCAGCCAGAAAAAAGAAAGGAAAAAGGATTGTAAAAATTGACAATTTTTTTGGTTATTACTTGACACAAGGGGGGTAAGTCCACGCTTCTGAATATTATCGGTGGGATTGACAGTGCAGATGAGGGAAATCTGGTCATAGACGGGGAGCGTTTGGCAGATATGTCGGAGAAGAAACTGTCTTTGTACAGACGTAAGCATCTGGGATATATTTTTCAGATGTATAATCTGATCCCAAATCTTACAGTGCGGGAGAATATAGAAGGCCACTGAAAAAGTCCTTTTTGCGTATAAATTAACACAAAATAAAGTACATCAATCAACTTTGAGACACTGTATATAGTATGAAAAAACAGTTTTTCAGTGGCGTCAATATAGAGGTGGGAGCCTATCTCAGTGATAAGCCGCTGGATGTAGATGAACTGCTCCATACGCTGGGAATCTATGAGCACCAGAGAAAATTTCAAAAATAATATTTTTAAAACCTGATGGGACAGAGGACATGATTTTTGATTGATCTGTCCTGAGGGACTGGAAATTATTGACAGCCGTATCATGTAAAAATACATGGTACGGCTGCTTTTAGTACCTGGAATATTTTATAGCACCTTGCCGGGTAATCATGAAAAGCATGGAAGTGTTCAAACTAATCTTTTGGGGATTTTCTGAGATTGTTAAAAAAAATTTGCAACTTTTTTGGGAGTTTGCACGTCTAATAAGTAGAAGAACATAAAGAAAAGCTTTTATACAATATTTCCTGATGACCGTTCTGACATAGGAGAAGGGAGACGACGATGAACGAGATTCTGATACGAAAAGCGAAGAAAGGCGATAAAGATGCTTTTTGTCGGCTTATAGATGAGAATGTACAGAGTATGTACAAGGTTGCAGCAGCATATCTGAAAAATGATGAAGATGTTGCGGATGACAATGCAATAAACTAATTGATATAAAAGAAAGATGAATAAGATATGAGACAAAAATGAAGTGATGGGGAAATCAATAAGAAACTCAAAGTCGGCAAGACCCGGAATAATTACTTATGTGCCGATAGACAAGTCTGAATTCAGAGCTACTGTATCTTCAGACAAAAGGAAAAACAAAATTATGAAATAGTTGTAATGCTTATAGTGATGATTTTGGTTATGAGCTGCTGCGTGTATGCAGGTATATCTTATTATTACTCATATCATTTCTTTTTTGGTACGACCATCAATGGAATTGACAGTTCAAATAAGACAGCTTATGAAGTTGAGCAGGAGATTGCAGGGAAAAAGGATAACTATGTTATTCAGGTAAGTGCAAGGATGCAGGAACCTCAGACTATTACAGGGAAAGACATTGATTATCAATATGTATCCGGCGGGGAAATCCTTCAGCTACTGAAGACTCAGAAACCATGGGAATGGATCAGAGGTTTTTTTGAAACGAAAAATTATATGGTTCAAGAAGAGACTGTTTTCAGTCGGGAAAAGCTGGAGAAACAGGTAAGTTCATTAAATTGTGCCCAAAAAGAGAATCAGATAGCACCGGAAAATGCATATGTAAGTTTTGCTAATTCAGAATTTACTATTGTGCCAGAGACAGAAGGCAGTGAATTAAATGCCAGGGAAGCTTATCAGATGATAAGCGGAGCAATTGATAATGAGGCGGCAGATGTAGATCTGGGAAGTAATCCAAAGGCTTATAAGAAAGCAGATGTGACGAAAGAAAGTTCAGAACTTCAGAATATGGTAAATACATATAATAACCTGACAAAAGCAAATATCACATATACATTTGGAGATGAAATGGTAACACTTGACGGGAATACCATCAAAAACTGGCTGCAGTTTGACGAGAAAGGGCAGCTGCTTCCGGATGATGGAGCCTTCCGGCAGCATGTAGTGGATTATGTGGCACAGCTTGCAGCAGATCATGATACAGTTGGCACTGAAAGACAATTCCAGACCACAAGCGGAAGGACTGTGTATGTATATGGCTCAGCCTATGGATGGAAGATTGATCAGGACAAGGAAGCAGCACAGCTCATGCAGGAAATTCAATCAGGAACCCAGACAACCAGGGAACCGGTATATTCTATGAGAGCAAATGCACATGGGATCAATGATCTCGGAGATACATATATAGAGGTAGATCTTACAGAGCAGTATATGTGGTATTATCAGAATGGAAATATTATTTTTCAATCAGAAATCGTATCCGGACTGCCAGGTGATCCGGATAGAAAAACACCCCCTGGAATATTCACACTGGATTCAAAGAGCAGTCCGTCTGTGCTGCGAGGTGAAATGACAGCAAATGGAACATATTCTTATGAACAGCCGGTAACGTACTGGATGCCATTCAATGGAGGAATTGGCTTTCATGATGCAGACTGGCAGCCGTACTTTGGTGGTGACAGATATCTTACAGGTGGTTCTCATGGATGCATCAATCTTCCCCCGGAAAATGCCGGACAGCTTTATAGTCTTATTCAGTATGATGTCCCGATAATTTGTTTTTACTAATTCTATATTCAAGATGAACAGGACAGGAGCTAAGTTGTAATGCTGTTGGCTCCTGTCCGTCATTATCAACAGTATCAGCCTGGCACATGATCACCATTTCGGTAATCCAGAACAAAGCAGACTTGATATGGAAGTGGCAGAGCGATTGGTAAAAGCTAGAAATCTCTTCCTTTCGTAAAGAGTGAAAAAGAGAAGGTAAATTAATTATTCCAGTGGTGAAATACATTGACTGGTTTTGACAGTACATGTATAATAAAATAGGAAACAACAAATAAAGGTAGCTAAATGGACAAATATCGTCAAAGTGTAATGTAATATGTAAACATAATGTAATATGTAAACATAAAATTCTTGACGAACAGGTTGTATTATGCTATAATCCCAAATCTTGAAGGAGCGTACATGGCAAAGAAAAAAATTTATGCTGTAAAAAAAGGTAAACAAGCTGGATTGTTTTATTCATGGGATGAGTGCAAAGAATCGGTTAGAGGATATCCAGGAGCAGAGTATAAAGGGTTTGAAACCGAAGAGGAAGCAAAAAACTATTTAGAAAATAAAGAACAAGAAGTCCCCCAAAAAATAGAAGAGAAGGCAAATAATCAGCTAGTTGTATATGTAGATGGTAGTTTTGATGAGAAAATAGGAAAATATGCTTTTGGGTGTATTATTCTTACACCAAGAGGAGAAACTATTAGAGAATCGGGAAATGGAAATGAACCAGATTCTTTAGCAATTAGAAATGTTGCTGGTGAAATGCTTGGTGCTATGTATGCAGTACAATGGGCAATTAAGAATGATTATCGTAACTTAGAACTTCGTTATGACTATGAAGGAATTGAAAAGTGGGCTCAGGGAGAATGGAAGGCAAAGAATACACTTACTCAGAAATATGCAAATTTTATGAAGAGTAAAGCAGACATTCTAAAAATTTCTTATCAAAAGGTAAAAGCTCATTCCGGAGATCATTATAATGAAGAAGCGGATAAATTAGCCAAAACTGCTTTAACAGAAGGTAATGGGATTCCTAAAGTTAAAAGAGGCGATTTTTGGTTTACAGTTGAGGGAATTTCAGATGAAGACTTGTCTACAGTTATAGCACTTGTTGTTGAGGAAATTGGAAAAGACAATCTGATTATAGATGAAAAAAAGATTGCTCATGGAAAAGCAGTTTCTTTAAAATGTAACAAAAGTAAAGATAGAGTAGTTGTGACACATTATCAAAAGCATAATAAAGTAGTAATGCAGGGAAGACCAGAAGTGTTATTTTCTACTATTATTGGATATATTACTGAATTAATAGAAGTAGAAGAAATTCCTAAAATTTTTAATAATACATATAATCTTAATATAGATAAAGACGAGGTTCGCTCTGAATTTCAGTTTTATATGCCAAATGCTTATGATAAGATACCGTCTAAGAAAATGGAAAGATCTCTTCATCAAGCTGTATATAATTTAAAGGTTACAGGCGATATGTTTGATGGAACATATTTGGCTCAGCCGGCAATTCGTGTTGTAGAAGCACAATTAAAAATTGCATTGATAGAATGTGGTATTATACCAAATGCGCAGTACATCAAAGAAAATTATTTTGATATGTTTGATAAAATAGGCGCAAAATATAAGCTGAAACCGGATAGATATGGAAATGCAAAGCCTGAGCAGGTAAAGTATATTGGAAATATTTATACGTTTTATAACAGCAATCGCCATCCAATAGATCATTGGGATGATCCTACAGCACCAATTGATACTACAAAGATGCTGGATATAAAAGGTGCCCATGATTTGATTAAAAGAGCATTGGCGATTATTGATGAATATTATGAAGTAATTTAAAAATCAGGAGAAAGGAGCAAGTTAGATGAATAACTTTGATATGATTGTGATAAGTGAAAAAAAGAAAATATTCTTGTGGTTATGAAGACTAGCGAGCCTCCTTTTGATTATCTTGCAGAAATTGAGGCTTCGTTAAGGGAAAGACGCTATATCGGTGTAGTAATGATTGATGAATTGCTGCATAGTGGGAATACGGAAGAACGGTTTATTCATGGATACTTTGATGGTGTCCGGTTTGACAGTGGAAAATTTGCCTTTGAGCTTGTTCCGAAAAAAAGTAAATTAAGGGAACCGGTTTGCTTTTACTTATATCAAGACAGGGAAAGTCTGGAATATTCTATTCTAACCACCAGACAGCAGAAGATGATTGAGCATGGTTGCATTATTTAATAGGAAATTTGAGATAGAGCGTATGGAAACAAACTATACGTTCTATTTTTTGGCCTTTTTGAGAAAAATTAGTGGTTACTACTGAGGTGGAAGAAGAGGAATAGTAATTATACCAATTCAACAATATGCAATAACAGAAAACACTCCACTGCCGATAAAAAAAGACAGCTTTTCCCTATATCTACACGCCATAGATATCGAAAATCTATGGCGTTTTAAAAAAAGTTTTTTCTTGAAGATAGTTAAGAATAGTTAAGGTACAGTTAAATGAACAGGTAAGAATTAAATGTTATTGTATAAGTACATTCTAAGAGATAACTCTTAGAAAATAATACATGAGGAGAAAAGTAAATGAAGAACAGATTAGCAAAAGTTGGAGCAATGGTAATGACAGTTGCTGTATTAGCAACATCTACTGTACCTGTATTAGCATCGGAAGAAATCCCTGCGTTCAGTGATGGAACGAACGATTCAACAGTTTTACATGTAATTAATATTTTAGCTTTGCAATGAGAAGCATAAGGTTTCTCATTGCAAAGTAATAGTAATAAAGGAGCAGTTATGAAAATAAAATGTGCGTTCCATATTGCAATAGCATTCATTCTTATTCAGCTTACGGATGAATTTAGTATAGCATTTGCATATGGGATATGTGAGAAGAATCCATATGTGAGAATTCTATATGTGACATTTGCGATTTTGAGCCTGCTGACCATGATATATTTATATACGAAGTATATTATGAGAATTCAAATGCAGGATTTGTTTTTAGGAATGCCGCTTCCGAAAAAAAAGTGGTGTATAACAGCGGTATTAATGCCAGTATTAATATGCCTTTTTATATATTTTTTACAAAGGGAACATTTGAAAAAGGAAACCTTACATATAAAGAAATCATAGATGTAGTTACAATTTCTATTTTATCATCAGGTATTAAAGCGGCAGTAACAGAAGAAATTGTCTTTCGTGGTATGATTTTAAGACTGCTTCAGAATACTTTTGGAAAGAAATGTGCAGTGTTTGTTTCAAGTTTTTTATTCGCTGTTTATCATTTTGATGGGATTGATACTTCTGATATAAAAAAAGTAATTATGATGATTATTTCTGTTGAAATTGCAGGAATTGCATTGGCACTTGTTACAGAGCAGACAGGTTCTATATGGTCTTCGGTTATGATTCATTGTCTGTATAATATTCTATCAGGAGAAAGCCAGATTTTTCATATTGATGTGGCACAGAACTTTCCTGCAATATGGATGTATACTGTAAACAGTAAAAATATGTTGCTTACAGGAATTAATGGTTCGATAGGGTTTACAGCTTCAATTCCAACAATGGCAGGATTTACCGGGATCATATTAATGGTGATTTATGATGAAAAAAGAAAAAACATATGGGAAAAAGTTGTAGTAAAATTATTCTTCTGATTATTCTTCTGATTTTAATTCTGGCAGCATGGATAGTTGTGACAGTAAGAGCAAAAAAAACTGAAGAGGGTATTATATTGACAGACGCTTACAAAAAACAGATAATGGAAAGTGCAGAGTGGAAGAAGATATTTTTACATACAGAAAATTATCCGGATATTCTTTTAGAGGATTTAAAAAGAAATCCGGAAATGCTGGAATTTGTTGAAGGATACAATGATGTACATAAGAAGTCTTCTGAAGGACTTACATTTGAGGAACGGAAGAAAAAAGTTCCTTTATTTATTCAATGGGATAAAAGATGGGGGATATGAACCTTATGGAACAAGTGATATAGGAATTTCCGGATGTGGTCCGACGTGCATGGCAATGGTAATATACAGTTTAACCAGAAATACAGAGGCAACACCACCTGTGCTTGCGCAAAAATCCATGAACGAGGGATATTATGTAGAGGGTATTGGAACATCCTGGAAATTCATGAGAGAAGCTGCTTTGGATTACGGTGTAATTGCTTCGCAATTTGATATGCTGGGAGAACAGGAAATGGCCGACAGACTTAAAGATGGAAATCTGATAATCTGTGCTATGGGTCCCGGAGATTTTACAAATTCAGGGCATTTTATTGTTATTTATGATTATTCCAGAAAGAAATTTTCTGTAAACGATCCATTCAGCTATACAAACAGTTCAAAAAAATGGGAATATACGACCCTGATTTCTCAATGTCAGCAAATATGGGTATATGCAGCTTAAGCAATTCCATAAAATACTGCAAACAACCCAGTCCATCATAGCGTGAAGTCCTGCGTCAGATATCTTTGCCGTGCGTCAGCACGCCTGCAGGTATCTTCCTTGTCCTTCGCACTCTGCTGAACTGTCTTGATTGCATTATTTTATGGAATTGCTATAGAAGACGAAAGGATGAAAATGGATAATCATATTTTGGTTGTAGAAGATGATGCAGCAATTAGAGAAGGAGTGAGGATACTTCTTGAAGGTGAGGGATATATTGTTCAGGAAGCAGAGGATGGATATCAGTGTTTGAAAAAAGTATCAGATGATATTGACCTTGTTATTCTTGATATTATGATGCCGGGAATATCCGGGATAAAAACTTGTGAAGAAATTCGAAAAATCTCACATGTTCCAGTGTTGTTTCTGACAGCCAAAAGTCAGGAATCTGATAAATTACTCGGACTTATGGCTGGAGGTGATGACTATCTCGTGAAACCATTTTCGTATGCGGAACTTCTTGCCCGAGTTAAAGCGTTACTACGAAGATATCATGTATATAGTCAGACATTACAAGGTGAGAAGACAAAAGAACATTGGATTGAATATGGAAAAGTAAAAGTGAATACTCAATGTAATGAGGTATTCCGCAATGAAAAGGAAATCAGTCTCAGAGAAATGGAATACAGAATCTTATTGCTTATGATGGAAAACCCGAAAAAGGTATTCTCGGTAAAAAATCTTTATGAGAGTTTGTGGGAGGAGCCGTTCTTATATTCATCTGGAAATACTGTTATGGTGCATATCCGAAGATTACGAATGAAAATCGAAGATGATCCACAAAAGCCAAAGATGATTCAAACCGTATGGGGAAAGGGATATCGCCTTGGATAAAATTTGCGGAAATAGTTTGACAGGCAAGATAATTTGCTATCTTATGCAGGGGTTATTAGCAGGTTTATTAGTGTTAAGCGTGACATATCTCGGGGGAAAGGGGTTACTGCAACGCTTTTTCTTTCGTACAGGATATGTTTATGCTGAAGAGACAGAACGTGCAGAAGAACTTCAGGAATATGTCACACAAAATAAGTTGAGTGTATCTGATTATAAAATGTTGAAAAAATGGGGTACAGAACGAAATATTGATGACTTCACGATTTCAAGGGGAAAATGGCTGCTGTTTGATATTTCCTACAGCGGTAAAATTATGTATGGCAGCAGAGAAATACCAAATCTGACATGGAGAATGTACCACAGAATTTCATTTAAGGATGGAACGGCAGATGTATATATATATGAAGGAACAGCGGATAAATATTTTAACATATTGATGGTCTTTTCTGTTGTACTTGGAGTCGCGGCGTGTATTGGAATTGTTGTATCTGGAATGTATGAGAATGTAAAATATATACAATGCCTTATGAAAGAGGTAAATATAATCAGCAGAGGAAATTTGCAGGGGAATGTAACTGTTCAGGGAACAGATGAAATTGCACAGTTAGCCAGTGGACTGGAACATATGAGACAAACATTGGTGAAAAAAGAGCAGATAGAGTATGACCTGAAGAGTGCACAGGAGAAGCTGGTGTTAGGAATGTCACATGATCTGCGTACTCCTCTGACTGGTTTGATGGCATATCTTGAGATTCTAAAAAAGCAGCAAAAAGAAGGTGCGGTTACTCAGGAATATATAAATAAAGCCTTTGATCGTGTACTTCAGATCAGAGATTTGTCGGAGCAGATGTTTGAATATTTTTTTGTAAATTCACGACACCATATAGAACTGGAACCTGCAGAAGATATTATGTGTGCTTTTGGAGATTATCTTTCTGAACTGTGTGCTTTACTGGAATATGAAGGATTTAAAGTAAATACAGATCGGTTGGAGTGGAGACAGATATCTGTATGTATAAATACAGATTTTATCGGCAGAATTATGAATAATATTATTTCTAATATTGAAAAATATGGAAAACATGAAAATGAGGTATGTATACAGCTGTGTTATGGAAATGAAGAAGTAGGGATCAGTATTCAAAATAGTATTACCAGGTTTGATTCTGAACATCAAAAAACAGGAATTGGGTTGCAGAATATTTCTATTATGATGGAGCAGATGAATGGGCGAATGGAAGTTAACGCAGACGATTTAACTTATTGTATAATTTTGTATTTTCCGGAGAAAAAAGAGTATCATAAAATTTCAAAAGTATAGAGAAATCTGTTGGCATAGACGCCTGCTCAGGCAGACAATCATAAACAAGGTATCCGCAGAGTAGAAAATTATTTACACGCCATAGGCATTGGAAAAAAACTATGGCGCTTTTTATGTCCATTTCTGAAGGAATACCGGAAATAAAACTGGCAAAAGTAAAAATGAAGATGGAGTTTCAGAGTGAAAGTGATGGAGCACCACTCTGAGTGAAATTTACATAACATGATTCACTTGAAAAATCACCTGTTCTTTGTAAAAAATATAAAATTTTGTGCATGTTTTGTATTATATCTTTTATGTAAATTCAGTATAAACAGAGTTATTATAATGACGTAAAATCCAAAAAAATCAGAGAGAATTGTTGAGGTACATAGCATGAAATCTAAGTACATGGCAGTAATACCGTTTTTGTTTGCTTTTGGGGTATTACTGATATCAGGATGTTCAGTTACAACACAAAAAAGTACATCTTCACAGGAAAATATGCCAGAGATAATCATTGGAAGTGACGATTTTCCACCTTTTAATTATTCCGATGAAAATGGGGAATCGGCAGGGATTGATGTTGACATTGCAAATGAATCTCTGGGACGCCTTGGTTATAAGCCGGTATTTACAAAGATCGTATGGGATGATAAAGATAAAAATCTGGAAAATAAGGAGATAGACTGTTTATGGGGGTGCTTTTCCATGGATGGCCGGGAGAATGATTATAAGTGGGCAGGTCCATATATGGTGAGCCGGCAGGTCGTTGCAGTCAATGAAAACAGTAATATACAGAAGCTTAGTGATCTGTCGGGAAAAGTAATCGCAGTACAGGCTTCCACAAAGCCTGAGGATATCTTTCTTAACAGGACGAATCCTTCTATTCCATTGGTAAAAGATGTGTATAGCTTAGAAAATCGAAAACTGCTTTTTACCTCACTTGGAAAAGGTTATGTTGATGCCATAGCAGCTCATGAAACTTCCATACAACAGTATATAAAAGATTATGGGGCAAAGATAAGGATCTTGGATGAAGCTATCCTGACTACAGGAATCGGGGTAGCTTTCCCTGAAAATACTGATAGTGAACTTCCGGAAAAACTCACAGATGTCTTTGAAAAAATGAGAAAAGATGGAACTGAAGAGAAAATTCTAAAAAAATATCTTCCCGAAACCAGTGGATATCTGGAGGTGGACAAAATTGAAAATAACTAAACTGTCCAGGCGGCAGACTCAAATCATCATTATTACGACAGGACTGCTTCTGTTTCTGATAACTATAGTTTATTCTGTAAAAACCGACATAAAGGCAGTTGCCGGGCAAATGGACGAGACTTTAAAATATGTGAAAGAACAATGTTATATTTATAACAGATATAATGAAGCATCCCAAACCAAAGGTTTAATGCGTGCAATTGAAAATGCTCAGCAGGTTAATCGTGATCTGACGTATACAAAGGATGAAGTTACGGAGGATAAGCTGAAAACATATGCAGAGGAGCAGAGACTTACCGGAATTATTATACTTGATGTAGATGGAAAGGTAAAATGTGAATACAGTACAGACGATCTTAATTCCCGGGCTTTACAGGATGAGATTCAAAAGAAAACAGTACTTGATGTAGTTGCTTATCCCCGGAAAACATATGCTGCAAGTATCGTTCTTGAGGATGGATCACAGGTGGATCTGGCTGCATATGGACGCTCTGACAAAAAGGCATAATTATTACCTTTTATCATACATCTGCTGAGTATGCCAGAAACTATAATCTTACGATCCAGAGCCTTCTTAGTGGCTATGATACATATTCCAGCGGAATGCTTGTTGTGACAGATGGAAAAAATGTGGTTGCTTCAAACGACGAAAATCTGATTGGACTGAGCTCTGAAGGTATTAATATTATCCAACAGGTAAAACAGAAACCAGCTAACAAACTGGTCCGTGTTTCAGACAGAAAATGTAGATATATTGGCAGAATGACTAAGGGGCGTGATTATTATGTTTATATGTTTATAGATGAGCAAATGGCGTTTGCTTCTGTTTTTAAAAACCTGTTGGTCGTGTTACTGTTGTATATCTTTGTGTTTGCTTCCGTATTTGCCTTCCGCAGGAGATCAAATGCGCAATTGTTGAAGATTCAGATGATGCAGGAAGAAGCCTATAAGCAGAAACTTTTGCAAGAAGCCAAGAGGGCTGACATGGCAAATAATGCAAAAACAGAATTTCTGCAGCGAATGAGTCATGATATCCGAACTCCTATTAACGGAATCCGTGGCATGATCGAGGTAGCTGATTATTATAAAGATGATTTAAAAAAGCAAGATGAGTGCCGCAGGAAAATATGGGATGCTTCAGGATACCTGTTGGAGCTTATTAATGAAGTGCTTGATATGAGCAAACTGGAATCAGAGGAAATTGTGCTGGAAAATAAGGATTTTGATATTAACAGGCTACTGCATGAAATAAGAGAAGTTATAGAAAAGCAGGTGTATGAACGCGGAATCAGCTTATCTGAAAAAGAATACAATCTGGAATATAGATATTTGAATGGGAGTCCGGTTCATTTAAAAAGAATCCTTATGAATATCATAAGTAATGCTGTCAAGTATAATAAAGAAAAAGGAGAGATACTGCTCAGCTATTATGAAACACAGGCGGATGACAGACATATACTGTTTGAGTTTCACTGCAAGGATACCGGAGTTGGGATGAGTAAAGAATTTCAGAATCATATTTTCGAACCATTTACTCAGGAAACAGGCGGTGCAAGATCTGTTTATGGAGGAACAGGACTTGGTATGCCAATTACAAAAAAACTGGTAGAGAAAATGGGCGGTACAATTAAGTTTGAAAGTGAGAAAAATGTAGGAACCACATTCATGGTACAGCTTCCATTCCTTATTTCTGCTGATATGAAGCAGTCAGAAAGGCAGGAAGACGATGTATCAATTGAAGGTATGAGAATCCTTTTGGCCGAAGATAATGAATTGAACATGGAAATTGCGGAATTCCTTCTGACAAATGCAGGAGCAGAAATTACAAAGGCTTCAAACGGTAAAGAAGCTGTTGAAGCATTTGAAAAATCAGGTGTTGGTGAGATCAATGTAATTCTGATGGATAATATTATGATGCCAGTTATGGATGGTCTGGAAGCCACCAGAGAAATACGCACAATGAACAGAAGTGATGCATCTGCTGTTGCGATTATAGCCATGACAGCAAATGCCTTTGCAGAAGACAAGAGTAAAGCGTTGAAAGCCGGAATGGACGAATATCTTACCAAACCGCTGGAGTCAGAAAAACTGATTCATGCCTTAAGCAGATATAAACACAATTAACAGTAACATTCTTATTAGCCCGATTCAACCATAAAAATATGATGTAGTACGTAATAATTATACGCAAATTTATCAATATAAGATAACACAGACAGTTTGGATATGCCCTTCTGCCGATGCTTGTTAACTGATGCATTTTATTTATATATTCCCTTATTTTGTACATGGACTCTTTTATATGAAAGGTGTATAGTGAATAAAAATTATATGATAAGAATTATGGAGGCATAAGATTATGGCTGATTTGACAAATTTTGTTACTCTGTTGAATGGAGAATTTGATAATAAGGATCAATTTGAAAAAATGTGTAAGATAAATCCACAGTATCCATATGCAAAACACATCAATACAATATGTAATTCAAAAATTGAAAATCTCCCAAAAGGTTTCGAAGGCGTATTTATGATTGAAGAGAGTTATTATTCTGTACAGGGAACTACCCGTTCTTCTTCACATTTGTTTCTTTTCATGGAAGAAAGCGATTCAATAAAACTTATTTCTTATGAGATACCGGAAGGATATGATAAAAAGAATTTTACTTACAAAACCTTCAAAGGTGCTGACTATGATCAGCTAAAGTGTTCTGCAAAATTTAATCCTGCATTTTTCAGAAAATCAGGTGATACATGGGAAGGCGGAAGTGTAAGTATGTTTTCTCCCGTATTGAAATTTTCTCTTCATGAAAAGTTCACTGAAAATCAATTGGAAGTGTCAGAGTCCATGGAAGTAAATGGGAAAAGAACTTTTGGTTATGATGAACCGATTATTTACAAACGAATAAAATAGAACATTGACAGGGGATGCTCTGCCAAAAAGATTAATTTGTTAAGAAGAGCAGGATTACTAGAGAAAGAGAAATACGTATGAACATTGTTTTTTCATCTGATAAGAAAGAATATAATACTATTAAAAAAGGTACTGAAATACTGCTGGCTGAAAATGACGGTTTCAACCAAAATATAGAATTGTTTGTTAAATTTCAGGACAGACCAGAAATATTGATCAATAAAAGAAAAAACCAGATTCATATCATCTGTCGGGAAATATCTCATTATTACCGCGCACTTAATTATGCCATACATCATATGGAAGAGGATGAATTTCAATATCAAGAGCATGTCTGTTTTGAAAGAAACGGTCTTATGCTGGATTGTTCCAGAAATGCTGTATTTACAGTTGAAAAGGTGAAATTCCTGATCAGGACACTGGCAAAACTTGGAATGAATGTACTTATGCTTTATACAGAAGATACCTATGAAGTGGCCGGGAATGGATAAGATTCGGGATTCTGCGGACATTCTCCAGCCTGAAAAAGAGGAAACTTATCAGTTTATTGAAAAGCTGCTCAGCTCAGTAAAAGAGAGTTTTTCTACTAACAGGGTACATCTTGGAATGGATGAGGCTGTCATGCTGGGACTTGGAAATTATCTAAAAGAAAATGGATATAAAAAAGGGTCACTGATAATCAGGGAACATTGTAACAGGGTCGTAGATATTTGCAGAAAATTAGAATTAAAGCCTATGATATGGAGTGACATGTACATTACAGCAAATTCTACAGGCGGATACTATGATCTGCCCGAAAATACGGACTGCTCCAAATGGGAAAAACCGAAAAAAGATTTAGGATTAGTATATTGGGACTATTATCATGATGATACCAGAACCTATGAAAAAATGCTGGATATCCATGCGCAGCTTTCGGATAACGTTATTTTTGCAGGAGGTTCTTGGATTTGGAACGGAATTTCCCCCAATTATTCTAAGACCTATGCGTGTACCAAAGCAGCCCTTTCTACTTGTAAAAAATACAATATAAAAGAGGTTCTCTGTACGGCATGGATGGATAATGGTGCAGAAACCCCGATGGATGCTTTGCTTCCGGGACTTGTACTTTTTGCACACCTTGATTTTCACAGAGACTATGGCGAAACAATCCTTAAGCAGGAGTTCAGGAACTGCACAGGCGGAGAATTTGATGATTTTATGGCACTTGACAATTTTGATTCTTTATTTTTAAATACGAAAGAGAATAAAGAGGCTCAAAATCCTTCAAAATATCTGTTATACCAGGATCCAATGTTAGGCATTTTTGATTATCATGTGAAAGAATCAGGTGTCAATACAAAATCTTACTACCAAAACATACAGAAATATATGAAGGAATGTGCAAAAAAAGCAGGAAAATATCAGCTTTTATTTTCATTTTATGAAAAACTGGCGGCGGTATTAGCTGATAAAGCCGATTTGGATATGTGTATAAAATCAGCATATGACAGATCGGACAGAGCAGCGTTAAAAGATATCAGTCAGAATGTTATTCCTGAAATCATCTGCAATCTGACAGATATGAAATCATCAAGAGAAAAAATCTGGATGAACGATGCAAAGCCATTTGGTTATGAGATCCTGGATATAAAAATCGGTGGCGTGATTACAAGACTTAAAAGTACAGGATACCGGATTGACAATTATCTGAATGGAAATGTGCTTCGTCTGGAAGAGCTGGAAGAGGAAAGACTTCCCTATTTTACCAAAGGAATGGACAAGCGGGAGAACTTATGGAATCGCATCATCAGTGGATGTGATTTGAATGATACGATCTGATAAAGGTAAATGAAAGGAATCACGCTACGTATGAAAATTCTGGTGTTCTTAATAATTTTTGTATTTGCATTGTCTCTCTTTCGAATGATTCTGGAATGGAGTAAAAATAATAATAAATGTTCTCACCAGCGTTATAAACGATTAGAAAATAACGATTTATACAGGAAATCAAAACTATTCTCACAGAATGGTCTTGGTTTCCTTTTTTGCTGTTACAAATCAGTTACAACTGCAATACAGAATTTAATGTATAATTAACCTGTGAAAAGATATTTATAAAAACATGTGAGGTAATAATTATGAAGGCAAGAATTCTTGTGATAGAAGACGAAATGTCGATCAATGACCTGCTATGTATGAATCTGGAGATTGCAGGGTATGAAACAGTAGGATATCTGGATGGAAATGAGGCATATGAAGCAATTATTCAAGATCATGCGTTTCAGTGTGCACTTGTAGATATCATGCTTCCCGGAAGAGACGGCTATAGCCTGTTACCGAAATTGAAGCAATATGAAATTCCCGTAATATTTCTTACTGCAAAGGGAGATATCGCGAGCAAGATAAAGGGATTAAAAGACGGTGCGGAAGATTATATTGTAAAACCATTTGAAATGCTGGAAGTGATGGTTCGTCTTGAAAAAGTACTGGAACGTAATGGCACTGTACAAGAACAGATTCAAATTGGTGATGTCATCATTGATACTGCTAGTCGTACTGTTACAAAAATGGGCATGGAAATCTATTTAAAGCCAATGGAATATAACTGTCTCATGGTGTTCGCCAAAAACCCGAATAAAGCACTGACCAGGAATCAGATTCTGCAGGAACTGTGGAATGAAGAGTTCTGCGGAGAAACAAGAACTGTGGATGCACATGTGGGTCGTATCAGGAAAAAACTTGGCTGGCAGGATAAGATTAAAACAATTCCCAGAATCGGTTACAGACTTGAGGTGGATTTATGAAACTCTTAATAAAGATCTTTTTTCAGACTACATGTATTATTCTGTTGGCATCGTCAGGGATCTTTCTCTATACCACTTATTGTTGGAAAAATCAGAGTATACAGAATATCAACAGTTATGAAAGCAGTATATTCAGAACAAATATCTTACAGTTTGAAAATAAAACAAGCCTTTCTGACAATCAGAAACAGAATGCCGACAACGAAATGCGCCCCCAAATAGTTACTTATGCTTTTCGGCAGGTTTTTCATGACAGCGCGGTTTTATATCTTGATGGAAAAATGACCTATAATGGAACTGTTTATGAATTCGATGTAAAAAAGTTAAGAGAATTATGTGCAAGTAAGGCAAACATGGTGGATCATGGCAGCAACAGTGATGGTCATGGCCCTATGATCAGTCAGATAAATGGAAGGACACTTTTGTTATTTTACTATGGCAATGTAAATATGGGATATCAGATTGTTACTTATAAAGATATAACAGATGTAATAGAAAAAAGTCATCTGCTGTTTTTTCAGACGGGTGGATTTACTTTATCTTTGATCGTGGTGATGGGAATTATCCTTTATTTGAGCCTTAGAAAAATCACAGCACCGCTTACAGGCCTAAGAGAAGCTACGCTTCTTGTTTCTGAAGGTATTTATGATTTTAAAGTACCGTCAGAGGGAAATACAGAACTTGCGCAGATAGGTGCAACCTTTAATTTTATGACAGGTAAAATAAAAGAACAAATTGAAAGTCTTTCTAACATAAACCGGACACAAAAACAGCTTATTGGAAGTCTGGCTCATGAGCTGAAGACCCCAATGACTGCAATCATAGGCTATGCAGATACATTGCTTACTGTGCGCCTAACCCCAGAAAGGCAGGAGAAGGCTCTGATTTATATTGAAAATGAATGTCGCAGGCTGTCAAGACTTTCTATGAAAATGCTGGAATTAACCGGACTCTACGAAGCTTCGGAAGACTCATTCAATCCAGCTGAAATACAGGTGGATAACTTCCTGAAAGAAGTAAAAGAACTTATTGATTGCAGGCTTCAAGAAAAAAACATCTCTCTTGATGTATTTTGTGAACCAAAAGAATTGGTAAAGAAGTTTGATCAGGACTTAATGATAAGTGTAGTGACAAATCTAATTGATAATGCAGTCAAAGCTTCCAGGAAAGAATCTAAAATTGTGCTTGAGGCAACCCCAGACCATCTGATGGTTCAGGATTTTGGAAAGGGAATACCGAAAGAGGATCTGGAAATGGTGACGGAACCATTTTATATGGTAGACAAATCTCGTTCCAGGGCAAAAGGAAGTGTAGGGCTCGGTCTTTCTTTATGTCAGAAAATTATAGAACTGCACGATTTCCAACTGAAGATTGAAAGCAATCCGGGAAAAGGAACTACCGTCTCTGTTTTCTGGTAATCACACTAACGTTTACATATCAGTTACAAATCGCGAAAGATTTGGTGTAATGCTCGATGATATACTTATAACAATCTTAGAAAGGAGATATTACCAGAAATGAGAAAAAACATAAAAAAGTTTGCAGGAATAGTGCTTTGTATTGGAATGTTTACAGGATGCGCACAGACCCCGGATTCTTCTTTGGTAAAGCCGAAGGGGAGCAAGGCTGTAGATGCTTATACGGAAGCGGATGATGTTAGCGGTTCTAAAGGAGAAGCATCTGAAAGCAAGAACGATGACGGTTCAGAGTCAAAGACAACCATCAGGAATCTCATTGATGCTCCTCAAAATTATAAAAGCCATGTGGAAGATGACAGTGCCAAGCTCGTGGTAAATACAGATGCGAGCGTAGAAATTCCGGAAGTGGAAAAGATATCTGCTATTTCTGTCACTGCGGCAGAAGTTACCCAGGAGCTTCTCGACCGTATTACAAACGCATTCTTCTCAGAGGCAAAACTTTATACCCTGGATAGTTATTATGTGAAGACAAAGGATGAAATTAAAAAAACTCTGGATGAACTAAAAGAAGACGTTGCTAACGGAAACCTGGATCCGTATAACTATGGAACAGACGATGATGGGAATTATGTCTATGATATCTATGAAGATATTGAGACATGGGAACAGGAATACGAAACTGCTCCGGAAAAGAAAACCCTGACAGAGGCAAAACCTGTTGCCGGAAATTATTTCAGTTGTATTGCACAAATGCCAGACGATTCACAATACTACTATATGATATCTTCCGATGGCTCCGATACCTTGTCAGTCAAGATCAAGAAAGCAGCAAACAAGGGCGGGGAAAAAATACCGGAGGATGCAATGTGGTGTGATTACGGATATTCTGAAGAGGAAGAAAAACCCACAGAAGAATCTATCGGGCTGTCCCTGGATGAAGCAAAAAAACTTGTAAAGGAAAAAGTTGAAAAAATGGGCATCACAGATTTACAGTTTTCTAACTGGAATTACGCGGTGTGCAAAAGTTTTGAAGGCGATAATAGTTCAGGTAATTTTGGAAATGGATATAGAATTGATTATGCACGTACCATAAATGGTGTGCCGGTAACTCAGACAATTGCAGACGGTGGGGCATTGGAAGATATGGACAGCACGATGGAAACATGGTCTTATGAAAGTCTCTGTTTCTATGTCGATAAAGATGGCATAGAAAGCATGACTTATTCAAATCCCTACACAATTGGTAACATAAAGACAGAGAATTTAAATCTTCTTTCATTCAGCGAGATTATGAAAATTTATGAAAAAATGATGGTGGTAACAAACGCTGATAATATGCAATATGAAAATTCCAGAGTCTATAATATTGATCGGATCGTTCTTGGCTATGCCAGAATATATGAGCCGTCTACTGACGCACACACAGGTATTTTGATCCCCGTCTGGGATTTTTTCGGCAGCATGACTTCAGAAAGTGAATATAACGGAGAAACAGAATCAAATACCAGTAAAGATCCAAATGAAAGTTTCCTCACCATTAATGCCGTGGATGGCAGTATCATAGACCGGAATCTGGGTTACTGACATGAGACAGGTATTTGGAATTGTAAGGTACAATTTCTTCGGATTTTTACGCAATCCCAAAGTTATTTTTATATTTCTGTTAGAATTTGTACTTAGTTTCCTGCTTACAGGCAGAATCATGGTTGTAATGGATACCTACGATACACCGGTACAGGCCATTGAACCATTTATCTGGACATTTGGGGATGGGATAGCAGTACTGTCCAGTTCGCTGCTCTTGCTTCTTATGTTTTCTGACCTGCCGAAGATGACACCTATTACTCCATACCAGCTGACCCGGACAACCAAGAGGAAATGGCTTTTAGGTCAATTCATTTATGTTATTCTTGTAACTGTTTTATATACGGTTTTGATGCTGCTGTTTACGGCCGTGCTGTGTATGAAAAAGAGTTATCCAGGTAACCTGTGGAGCGAAACTGCGGCCATGCTTGGTTATTCAGAATTAGGAAAAAACCTGCAGGTCCCTTCTACAGTAAGAGTCATGGAAAGTATTTCACCTTATGGCTGTATGCTGCAGGTTTTCTTCCTGTTGTTTTGTTATTCGCTGACCTTAAGCTTTGTAATCCTTGTAGGAAATCTCTATAAAGGGAAGACTAAGGGTATGATTTTTGGCCTTCTTTACAGTGTATTTGGTTTTTTATTGGACCCGAAAGTACTGGCTGCAATTTTACATAAAGAAAAATACGAAATGTATCAGGTAAATGTATTAATCTGCTGGATCAGTCCTCTGAACCAGGCAGTATACGGAAAACATAACTTAGGTTATGACCCATTGCTTCCGAAAATCACGCATTCCTACATGTTTTTTCTGGGTATTTTAGTTCTTCTTGCAGTTTTTGCAATTAACCGGATGAAAAAATATACCTTTGAATTTCTTGGAGAAAAGACATGATCGGAAGGGGGAATACCTGTGTGGGGTGAAACAAAACGTATGTTATTTAATAAGAATTTTCTGGCAGCATGGCTGATAGCCTGCATTTCCATCGCCATTGGCCAGACTTATCCCAGCTTAAAAAAAGCACTGGCATGTGGTACTTTTATCAGTATACTGGAAGGTTCCTTAAAAAGTCAGGCAGTATCTTTTGCCATTCCGGTAGCGGCCGTATTGCCATGGAGTGATTCCATTCTGCAAGAATATAAAAGTGGATTTTTAAAGGAGATACTTCCCAGAACGACCCGCAGACAGTATGTCGAAGGTAAAGTCTTTTCTATTATGATGTCTGGTTTTATGGTCTGGACATTAGCTATATTAACGGTACTTTTTATCAATTTTATTGTGTTCTATCCGCTGGAGATACAGGGTGCTATTCAGAAAGAAGCACTTCTGGACTTGCTCATGAAGGCATTCCGGACAGGACTTATCGGAAGTATCATAAGTACTTTCGGTGGAAGCTGCGGGATTTTATGGGATTCTGCTTACATGGTATATGGAATCCCTTTTGTAAGCTTCTATTTCGGAATTATTCTTCATGACCGCTATTTTAAAAATCAGATATGGTTTTATCCAGTAGAATGGATACTGGCTGATAAAAATTGGGGACCGGACAAAATAGGAGTTTGGCTATTTCTACTGTTGTTTTTATTCGTAATGCTGGGAATTCTGGGAGGTGTTTTATATGGAAGATTGGAAGAAATCTGAAGGGACATTTAATCTGGCCTGTGATCCGCAAAGAGCAAGTGGAATGATGCAGAACACCTGCGTAAAAATAGAACACGTGACCAAACGTTTCGGTGAAGACATCGTGTTACAGGAAGTAAATCTTTCCTTGAAAACAGGGAACGTCTATGGGATTGTTGGAAATAACGGTTCCGGAAAGACCGTTCTTATGAAATGCATCTGTGGGTTTCTTCCTGTAACTACGGGTACTATTTTTGTATTTGGAAAAAAAATAGGCCATGATGTGGATTTTCCTGAAAGTCTTGGAGTTATTATCGAGACTCCCGGTTTTCTTACACAATATACGGGCTTTAAAAATCTGGAGATCCTGGCAGACATGAATGGCCGGATTTCGAAGGCCGATATCCGCATAGTCTTAAAAAGGGTAGGATTGGATCCGGACATGAAGAAACCAGTCGGAAAATATTCCCTTGGAATGCGTCAACGCCTTGGTATTGCACAGGCCATTATGGAAGATCCTCTGTTTTTGATTCTGGATGAGCCGTTTAATGGACTGGATAAACATGGCGTGGAAGAAATAAGAGAACTGCTGCTGGATTTAAAAGCAGCAGGAAAAACCATTTTGCTGGCAAGCCATAATGAAGAGGACATCAGAATCTTATGTGACCACGTATATGAAATGGATGGAGGAATCTTAAGAGAAAGGACTGCCTGATAATGAGAAATTTATTTGTAAAAACGGCATTAGTATTGTGTACGACAATAATATTTCTTCCAGCTACCGTTTTTGCCACAGAGCCTCAAAACACGGAGATTACATCTGCTGAAGAAGGATTTACGGACTCAGATCCGTCCGTATCTTATGAGAATGACAACTCGTTAACCCTTGATGAAAAAGAGGATGATTCTACGAGTACCGAACCTCCGGCAGAGGATGAAAAGACTCCTGATAAAGCTGATACCGATAAAGAAAATCCGGATCCGGATATTTTTACATCAGGAGATGACTTTGGTGATGGTTCTAAATCGAATCCTTTTCATGTTGTAATAGACAGTGATAATCCGGAGGACGGTGACGCCCCGCAGATAACAGATCCGGTTATAGACAACGGAGGGTATTCGGGCGGTGGGGGAGGAGGTAATTCAACATCAGACTCATCAAGTGAAAAAATATTACATAAACCGCAGGTATTATTAGAAGACAGCAATCTTTCAGGTGGACGATTGGAGGCTGGTTCTACAACAGAAATGTCGCTGACATTTCGAAATAAAAGCTGCAGTCAAAATGTATTTGGTTTAAAAATTTCCCTTTCTACAGAGAACAAAGGAATCGAATTTGAGAAAAACTCTTTTTATGTACAAGTCCTGGCTCCTGGTGAAGCAATTACTTTGGAACAGATGATTACTATAACAGAAAACTGTGATCCTGGCCAGGCTGTCATTACTTTTTCTCTGGATTATGAAGATTCGAAAGCAACGGCAACTACCGGTACAGAATTACTGTCTTTTCAGATCATACAACCGGTTCGTGTTAAGCTGGAAGCTTCAGATATTCCATCTGTTTTATACACTATGGATACAGTAGAGATCCCGGTAAAAGCAATGAATCTCGGAAGAGACAAAATATACAATGCAAGTGTCAGCTTAAAGGCTGATGAATTAAGCTCAAACGATACTGCATTCTTAGGGACCATAGAGGCCGGAGATTTATCCCAAGGAAGTCTTCGCATATATGTAAAAGGAAAAACAGGAAAATGTGCAGGTCAATTAATTCTTACGTATGAGGATGCAGATGGCAAATCATATGAGGAAGAAATAAAATTTGATTCTGAAATCAAAGAAACCCAGATAAAATCTTTAAAGGTTGAAGATGACCAGGAGAAAACCAATAACTGGTGGTATTCCATAGCTGCAGTTGTTGCAGTACTGCTTATTTCCATAATCCTGATTCTGGTCAGAAAGCTTCATAAGAAAAATATCCTTCTTGAAGAAGCGAGAAAGGCGGCTTCTCATTGAAAAGAAAAAAAATAGACAGCTTTACCTTATTTGTCATACTTCTGCTGGCATTGATACTTACATTATTAGGAATGCTGCTGGCAGGCATGAAAGAAGAAAAACGGCAATTTACTGTGCTGCTCCCACTTGGAGATCTGGCTTATGATGAAGATTTTTTGCAGAAAGCGAAGAAGATAAAAGGTATAAAAGAAATCTGGCCAGTCATAGAAGTCCCGGTTGTCATCAAAATTGAAGATTATACGGAAACAACGACTTTTTCAGGAATTGATATGAATGCGTTTGGAAAAAATCCAACTCAGAATGAACTGGGGAAGATGCCTTTGTTATTGCTGGGAAATGGTTCCCTACGGGATATGAAAGACTATAATAATCATGCCATTTCAAAAAAACAACAGAAAAAATTTTTAGAGATGGGTGAAAACCTGAATATTTTTTATTCCCTGGATGAAAAAGAGAAGGAAACTTCCAAAGCCACGGATGATCTTACCACTTTGTCCGGCAATTCCGCAGGAGAACCGCAAACCTCATATATGCCCTGTAAAGCCGCTGTAGTAATAGAAGGCAACGAAATCTACATACCCATTTCCCAGGCACAGGATCTCTGCAGAGAAATAGGAGAGCCTTCTGAAATCAGTAAAGTATATCTAAAAATAAATGGAAAAAATAACCTGGAGAACGCAAAGAAAATACTTTCAGGAATTTAGCATAATATATAGCAAGAATTCTCCTTCCTATGCAATGAACAGAGATTTCGCTTTTAAGCTATAAATGAGCAAGTTCGTGATTTTGAATAAAAAAGACACCTTAAATCGTTTGTGTTGTACAATGAAAGTAAACAAACATTGCAACATTTACGAAAGAAGGTGTCCATCGCAAATACTATACGTCATTCTACATTCACACCAGTTTAAGAAATTAAATTTATGCAGATCTTTTTTGAACAGAGTGATCGGTCATCTCATGAGTATCCTGATCAGTATCTTTATCTCAGGTTACCATGGAAAGACTACCGACTTTGCATAAAACAGTTCCTGCCATAGAACTACCATCGCACATTTCCTCAATTCCGGGAAATTATGCATATCTTGGAGTTCAGCAGTCGGACTATATAGATTTGTTTTCAAGTGATTCCGTTTCTCTTGATAAAGACAAATACATTTCAGAAATAAAAAAAGATATGAATGAACTCGGATATGACACAGAAAATCTCTCTTTCCAGGCGATTCCGTTAAGTGTAGATGCAATGAAAAAACTAAGGGATCAGGAATTAAATAATGGTTTATTAGAAAAAGGAAAAACGAACGAACCAACGTCAGAAGATGAAGCTTATTTTATCTATGCCTATCAGGAAAATACCGGGATTCCAGTATTCCATGAATTGATGAGCGTAGCAAAGCAAATGTCAGATGATTCTCCAGATAATGCACCTGTACAGGCCATTTATTCTGCTCGTGGACTGGAGAGTTTAACGATAGATTATATCTACAACTTTAAAAATGAACAGAATACGGTAGCTCTGAAACCTTTTGATGAGATTGCATCAGTAGTAGAGGAAAAATATGACAACATATTAAACGATGTAAATTATGAGGTTACACGAGCAAAATTATATGAACATGTTTACACTGGTGAAGATCAGAAGTATGCAGAAGAACCGATATGGTATTTTGAAGTGATGGAAAATGGCAGCAACAAAACAGTAATGCTGGTCAATGCAGAAACAGGCAAAGAAATTAATTTGCCATCATAAAGGAGAGTTGGTATGGATGGTTCAACAATTCCCTACTATGTAGTGGAAGAAAGAAAAAAACTGAACAGGTGTATAGAAGAAGCACCGAATGATTATGAAAAGGAAATATACCGGGCAATCCGCAATATGCCGGTTCCATATGAAAAATTAAATGAAATCTTAGAGAACAGCAGAGATATTATCACATCCAAACAAAACAGAAAAGCGAAAAACAGAAAATTCTTTGCCACTGGGATACCAATTATTTTTATGATTCTGGTGGTCGCTATATATACTCTTCTGAATAAACAAGGGGATGATTGAATGGAAAAGGAAAGATACCTAAAAACAGATTTCAGGCGATTGCTAAAAAATATCCTCTGTATCTGGCGATAGCCGGTGTAGCAGTCTCTTTCATTTTTTCTCTGGAAAATTATGCTTTTGAAAAAGGCATGGTAAATTTTAATGTTATGGACACTTATATATATGCGGTTGAAATGTCCGGGAAGATGATTGCATATGCGTTTTGTGCTTCTGCTTTTGCTGCTGTATTCTGTGAAGATCTTGAAAATAAATATCTACGGTACAGTATTGGACGGGGAAATTTAAAAAAATATGTGCTTTCAAAAGTAATCGTGATCTATGTATCCTCCATAATAACAATGATTTTAGGAACACTTTTATTTATCATGTATTTACGGCTACAGCTTCCCTGGACATCTGATCTGGCAACGTCAAGTATATCGGGCATGTATCATGCAATCCGGGTTGGACGGCAGAAATGGGGATTGGGGCAGATAGGGGGGATTTTTTTTCGTTCACTGATAATGGTGCTGATAACGATTGCCTGTACAATCCTTGTGTTACTGCCAAAAGTAGAATGGAGCAATGAATGGGGAAAGCTGCTGAGAACTGCGGCAACTACAAATGCTCTTTCAGAATACCAGAGCAGTGTGCTCATTTATTATGATATCTTTTCAGAATATACGCCCATTGAACTTATCTTGCTTGAAATCCTGCTCTGTACTCTGATCTGCACATTTGTTGGTGTTTTGATGTTTTTGTTTAGCTTATACATTAACAAGATTATTGCGGTTGCCGGAGGGCTTGCGCTGGCGATTGCCTTGTTTCCGGTGTTAAATATGCATCCGTTAATCTGTTACAAACTGGCCCGTTTTGTCCCCACCGTATGGGCAGAGTTAGCAAGAATCGCAACAGTAGATCATACCTATTACTGGTTACCGTCCCTGTCATATATGGTAGTCTTCCTGTTAGTCGGGATAACTATAATGACTGGTCTTATCATGCATAAGATCAGATATATGCAGTTCAACTGGGAAAACGAGGATATATAGGAGGAATAACTGCTGTGAATGAAAAAAAGTATATCATAGAGGTATCACATGTCAATAAGAATTTTAAGAACAATAAAGTCTTAAAGGATGTCACGCTCAGATGTGAAAGTGGTCGGATATATGGGCTGGTCGGACATAATGGATCCGGGAAGACAGTTTTATTTAAGACGATCTGTGGCTTTCTGTCCTGTGATGAAGGAACGGTTTCTGTAAATGGAAAAGTAATGGGAAAAGATAAGGACATGCTTACAGAAGCAGGTATCATTATCGAAGAGCCCAGGCTATTATGGAAGATCCACCAATCCTGATCTTGGATGAGCCAATGAATGGCCTTGATAAAAATGGTGTAGCAGAAATCCGGGAGCTTTTGCTGAAGATGAAGAATGAAAATAGGCTGATTATACTGGCAAGTCATAATCGGGAGGATATAGAGATTCTATGTGATGAAGTATATGAGATGGAAGATGGAATACTTCGGAAAATAGTCAAAGAGTAAGAAAAAATATTTCGTATACGATAATGTATGTTCCATACTTTATCTATAAGAGAGAACAGAAATAAAGTACAATACAGCAGACAAATGCAACCAGTTCTCACTTTGCCAGAGTGTTTTGGCAGAAAAAGGCTGGATGAGTAATGCCACATAACAATCGCCTCGACTACGAATCTGAAAAATAGCAAGATTACATGTCCCCTATAGTTTTACCTCATACTTTCAAGATACAGAAGATAGGTATTTTTAAATTCGGAATATTTTTATCGTATGTATGATCACCTTTCTTACCTGAGCTTCAATGGCAATAATATGGGAATATGGAACAGTATATATTCCATCATGAGTTTCTATCGGAATCTTTTGAGTCATAGTGTTGTAATAAGCTAATGCGTCCTGAAAATTTCTGAGGAAGCGTTTTTTATCCAAAGGCTTTGAAAGATAGCGGAATACGTGAAAATGCATTGTTTCATCCAGATACTCAGAATAAAAAGCGCAAATTGAGATATGATAGTGAACTCATGCACAGGTAAAGTAATAGACTGGATGGTTAACTGTAATGTGATCGGCTCTTGCCTGTTACTGTTCCTGTGCACTTTTATATGTACAAGGCTTAAATATAGCTGGTTGCTGCTTTTGATTGCAGCTATTGGAATAATAAGTTTGATACGGTTCAGCCGATCGATACACTAAAAAAGAACCGTGTATTCCGGGAGGGGACCATTGGTGGATATGTGGTGGCCGGAATTGATGAGGTGGAACTGTTCAGCAGCACAAAAAAATCCTGTCCGGACTGCCTTACCCGGAAAAACCGTGCAGGTGAAATGGAATATTTCCACCGGAGTGTGGTCTGCATGACTGTTGGAAAAGCAACCGCATGTGATCCTGGGGCAGGAAATGCTGAAGTCGAGGGACGGAGCGGAAAAGGATGAAGGGGAACTGACCGGAGGAAAACGCCTGATATTTTTTATAAAAATGCACAAGCCAAAAAACTAAGTTACTGTTCAAGGGTTAGCTGGACTTGAGAAAACCGATGGTGTAGACTGATAACAGTCAAAGCCATCGGTTTTCTTTATCCAAATATTCTGGACACTCTGTCATATATATTGGCCGGATCTTCAAGGCGCATCAAAACAAGCATGCTCATGCATTGGCAGAGATAATCGATGTTTTCGAAACTTCTGAATGTCACGGCCTGCGCCTGTTTCCGCTTATAATTCCTTAGAAGCCTTTCGGCTTCATTATTCGTGGCAGGTACCCGGATATCATGCAGGAACAACAGATGGTTGTGCATGTATTTCTCCATTCTCAGGAATAAATTGTACCCGTCTTTGTAATAATCATTTGCCGGAATGTTTTCATATTCTTTCCGGGCAGTTTCCAGTATCTCACGGTATCGTTTTTCGAATCCGGAGACTATTTCCGGATCTGGTCCGTGTGGCTGCCGGCATCCATTTCGGAAGTGGACCATTTCCTGCACCAGTGCATGCATTTTTTTATTCCAGGTACGGTCTGGTTCGTTCTCTATGCTGGCTTTCAGATACCGCAGTACATGGGCAAGGCATTCCTGATGATCTGCTCCATAATTATAAAAGGTAATATCATGGTCATGGACAAGGATCCCCTGATAGTCTTCTGTAACCGTACCCTTTACTCCTTCGTGTCCCTTTTTCTCGCGGGCAAAGTACAGGGCTTTTCCGTCCGGTGTTGCATAGACATATACCTGGCAGCTCTTTCCGTTTTCCCTGGCATTTGTACAATCTGTATGCATAACAGGGGAAAGCAGCATATCTGCATAGGCAGACCTGCGTTCAGGCTCAGTTTTTAAAGCAAACTCCGGTTTAGTCTGCTTATCATGCCTTTGGAAATATTCAGTTTTCCACCCGTCAGGTCGGACAGAAATGCCCTGCTCTTATCAATGGATGTACAGCAGTCATTGTTCAGAAGGAACAGAAATGCCCGTATGCTGCCATCATAATTCACATCATCGATAACTCCGTCTGGAAATGCTGCATGTGCACGTTCTCCCGTATGACTGTTATAATAAACATCTGCCTGATATTCCGTTACATTCAAGACCATACGGATACTTACCATCTGCTTTACGATGGTCCTGGCAGTCTTTTTAAAAGCACAGTCTTCGAGCACTTCTTCAGGTGGAGGAAGAAGAATAACTGGCTGTGTAGGCTCCTGTCTTTTCCGGCAGTGCCCTTTGTGGCCGGGCTGCCCGCCTGGTCTTCTGCCTGTTTTTTCCCTGTTGTTTGTGATCTTTTTACGTCGTACTGCTTTTGAAGAAGGAATAGAAGAGTTTTCATAATCGCGGTTGATCTGTGCCCGTAGTTTCAGATTCTTTCCCTGTTCTTCTTCCAGTCTGGATGCCGCTTCATAAAACTGATGTCTGAAAACGGCTGCTTTATCCAGTGCATCATCTCTTTGCTTTTTGCATTCAGTGCACGGATCTCCATTTTTCGGAGTTCCTGCGCGGATCTTTTTTGTGCCTTTTCAAACTCCCGGAGCATATCCTCCAGTACCTGAAACCAGTAATTGCGCACACGGATCGTTTCTTTGTGCGCATCTGCAAGTTCTTTTTTCAGCTTCTCAATCTTATGTTCATAAACGTTGTACTCTTTCTGATGAAGTTCTTCTAACTGGATATATCTTTCACCAGATTCCAGTTCTTTGTTTCTGCGTTGTGCAGCTTTCAGCCGACACATGAGAGTGATATGATCATAAGTATCAGGCATACGTTTTCCTCCGGTACAGTCCTGCTAAACACTGCCGACGATATCTGTGATCTTTGAGATATGATCCTCGAGATATTCGATCAGCTCTTTCTGTTTCTGGATGAATTCCTCCTGGATCTCGATCTGCCTGAGATAGCTGTCAAGAAGTTCATCACGTTTTTTTAGTTCCTGTATAAAATCAATCTCCATAAAAACAACCTCTCTTTCTTGAAAAAAAGTATAGCAGAAATGCAGGAAAAAAGCGAATTTCCGGAAATGATCCATTGGGCAATCTGACTGTGGATAAATCTCCATTATAAGATTGGAAATGAGTAGATATAAGGCCTCTGTCTGAAAGAATGGATAAGATTCGGTGTATAACTTTTGTGAAAAAGAACAGCAGAAAAAACTATAAACACAGTTTTTTCTGCTGAAGATAATTATCCACAAAATAGAGAAAATAATTTCGTCACTTTTTACAATGACTTATACATACCTTTGAACAGTAACAAACTAAAAGCGAAATCTCTGATGAGAATGGAAACAGCTATACAGAAATAGACTGATATGATATAATAAAATCGTTCCTACATTTGTAGAAAGAGGGAGAATGAGAGCGTGAAAAAAACATATCAGAGACTTCCAGAATCAGAATTGGATATTATGCTTGTTCTTTGGAATAATACACCTCCGATGAACAGAATGGAAATTGTAGCAGCAGGTGAAGGTGATGAAGAATCCAGAGTCCTTTACAATAACGGAGACGGAATCTGGATCGATGAGAACGGAAATCTTCATGAAGAGTAAATGAAAAGAAACGTTTTCCGTAAGCAAATAAGGGAATGGAAAACATTTCTTTTTTTATAAAATGTTATATGAGATATAAAAGCTATTTTGAAATATAAGTATTTGATAAGAAAGACATTTTTATTTTACAACAAACAGACATTTTTATGATAAAATATCGGTAAAAATAGTTTGGGACTGTAACAAAAGTCGTTGCAGTGTCTAAACTACATCAAATGGATACGGAGGAAAAAATGTGCGGGATTTGTGGATTTACAGGTTACAGACAGGATCAGAAGACAGTAATTGAAAGGATGATGAAGGCCATTGAACATAGAGGCCCGGATAGTGAAGGCTCTTTTTGCAGGGAGAAGATTACGCTGGGCTTTCGAAGACTTAGTATTATTGATTTAGAAGATGGGCAGCAGCCTATGGAAAGTGCGGACGGAAACCTGCATATTGTTTTTAATGGGGAAATCTATGATTATAAGGAACTGCGGGCAGAACTTGAGGCTTCCGGCATTTCTTTCTGTACCCATTCTGACACGGAAGTTCTGGTAAATACCATTCAACAGTATGGGGAGAAGGCACTGGATAAGCTCAGGGGAATGTTTGGGTTTGCAGTATGGAATGAAAAAGAGCAGACTTTGATGCTTGCAAGGGATTTCTTTGGAATTAAGCCTGTGTACTATGCCGAAATAGATGGACACTTTGTATTTGCTTCTGAAATTAAGAGTATTCTTGCATTTCCAGGCTATGAAAGAAAAGTAAATCAGAAGGCCCTGGAGCAGTATTTGTCATTTCAATATGCCCCTCTGGAAGAGACCTTTTTTAAGGGAATCTATAAACTTATGCCCGGACATATGCTTTTATATAAAAACGGAAACTATGAAATAAAGACTTATTTCAAAACAAAGCTTACACCTGGCAAGTGGAACAGTAAGACGAATATGGATCAGCTGCGGAGCCAGCTTGCAGAGATTTTAAAGGATTCGGTGAAGCACCACATGTTAAGCGATGTGGAAGTCGGCGCGTTTTTATCCGGGGGAGTGGACTCCGGGTATCTGGCTTCTGCCTCCGGTGCAGATCAGGCATTCACAGTGGGATTTGATGAGGGAGACCGATATAGTGAAGTCAACAAAGCTGCCAAAGTGGCAGAAAAAGCAGGCTTGAAACACCATGTGAAAATCATATCCAAGCAGGAATTCTGGGATGCCCTTCCAGATGTGATGTATCATATGGATGAACCACTTGGGGATGCCTCTGCAGTTGCACTTTATTTTCTTTCCAAAGAGGCTGCCGGACATGTTAAGGTAGTCCTTTCCGGGGAAGGCGCAGATGAACTTTTCGGTGGATACAATATTTACAGAGAGCCTGAAGCATTAAAGAAAGTTGCCTGGATTCCGTTCGTGCTCAGACGCGCTGTCAGAAAACTGGCTGCAAAGCTGCCAGACGTGAAAGGACGGGATTTCCTTATCCGCGCAGGAATGAAAGTAGAAGAACGCTTCATCGGAAATGCATATATTTACTGTGAAAAAGAGAAAGCACAGATTTTAAAAAATAAAGTAACAGGACCTTCCACGCAGGAATATTTAAGTCAATTTTATGAAGAGCTTGAGTCAGAAAACAGAGGCTCACTTCAAGACATGGAAAAAATGCAGTCTGTAGATCTGAACTACTGGCTTCCTGGCGATATTTTGCAGAAAGCAGATAAAATGAGCATGGCACATTCCCTGGAAGTCAGGGTACCATTTCTGGATAAAGAAGTTTTTAACTTTGCAGCAAAGCTTCCGAAAGAAGCCAAGATTGCAGCAGGTACAACCAAATATATTTTCCGTAAAGCTGTTTCAGAATTTCTTCCGCAGGAAACCAATGAACGGAAGAAACTTGGTTTCCCCATTCCAATCCGTGTGTGGCTGCGGCAGGATGACTGGTATCAGATGGTAACAGATTTATTTACCTCGAAAGAAGCAGAAGAATTTTTCCATACAGAGAAACTGCTCCAGCTCCTGAACGACCATAAAAATAAAAAAGCAGATAACAGCCGTAAAATCTGGACAGTTTTAACATTCCTTATCTGGTACGATAGATTTTTTACTACATGTTCGAAGTGAGAGAGTTGGTTATGAGACGGTAATAATACCTAAATGGATATTCACAAAGAAAAAATAGAAGATAAGTATTAAGCTTTCGTATAGGAAGCTGCATGTCAATCCATGGTTTATGAAGAGCAGACTTCATCATAACTATTTGAATAATTTATCGAAAGAAGGAAAAAATGAAATTATACCACTACCGTTCAATAAGCAGTGCATTATTAGAAATTGAAAATGGCACTTTTCATTTTGCATCGAAAGAAGAGTTAAATGATCCGTTGGAAGGGTTTGTACGTGTTTTCTGGCAGGGAGATAAGATGGCCTGGGAGGGATTGTTCAGACATTATATATATAGCGTAGCGCGTGCACTGGAACTCTATATTCTGAAAGCCGATGATGAAACGTTATATCATGGTACTTTGGTTGCAGATGTTCATTGCTATAAAAATAACTTTTTTGAGAAAATTTTATTGAAATTAGGAGAAGAGTTCATAACGGATACAGATGTACAAAATCTGGCAGGAGTTTATGGTGACAATTGTTTGAAAGTATCAGAAAAGGAACTTCAATATATTCTTTTTTATATTCATAATAATGCACTAATTAGGTGTCTGGAAGAATTTAAGAAAAATAAATTTGTACCTGCAGAGGAAGCTGAGAAACAGATTAAACTTCTTAATTTTTCACTTTCTGTGGAAAAATTAGTAGATGCAATAAAGAAAGTCTTTTCTAATGAAAAAATGCGTGTCCAGACAATTGAATCTATGGAAGAAATATTCGAGGAAATGAAGGAATTCTCCTATATAATGAAAGGTGCAGAAAACGACATATTTCTTCATGGTAAAGGCTCTGAAGAACAAATATATAATAATGATGGCAATTCAGTAGTTCAACAGCATAGAAAGTGGTTAATTGTTATGGCTGATTTTCCAAAAGTGTTTTGTGGACTCAGTTGAGGGATATGATATACCCCAAAAGCTATGTTGTTTGTTTTTCTAAAAAAAATGATAATTCTGCTATGTGGGGAAACTATGCAGATTGTCATAAGGGTGTATGTCTGATTTATGATACAGGTGACGAGGCAAAACTTAAGGTAGGAGGGCGACATATTCCTCTTGATGTAAGAGCAATTTCTTATGGTGGAGAGTCCATTGAATGTAATTTTTTCCAGACATTAGGACGATTGACTATGGTTCAAATAAGAGAATGGTTACTTGGAGTGGACGGCGTCAGTTCCTGTTATGAAGCATTTTCTGATGTAGAGGAATGGAGAAAACGTTACTGGAAGATCTATGATGCGAAAACCTATCGCAAGACAAAAAACTGGGAACATGAAAAGGAATTTAGGGTAGCTGTGTCAAATACATTTGGTGAATTTGATGTTCCTCAAAAGCAGAATATGTCATTTGATTGGAACCTTTTGAAAGGTGTTATCTTTGGAATCAGAACCAGTGAATATGATAAAAAACAGATTCTGGCTAAGCTGATAAAGCATAAGGACGAATTATCAGATTTTACTTTTTATCAAGCTGAATATAGTGCTGAAGAGCAGAAAATTAAGATTCGAAAAAAGAAATTTTGGAGACTGATAAATTATAAAGGAAAAGTCAATGGCACAGAAAAAGTTTAAGGTAATTTGATATGGAAAGTATGTAACGCTCTGGCATTATGGCTGGGGCGTTATTTTGCTGGAAAAAAGCAGATTCTGAGGATATAATATAATCATGTTGATTTTTCCTGATTTAATCCTGTGATTAATTGTGATGAAGAAAATACATATCGTGTAATACCATATGAACAGGGGCTTATGTTCCCTCTGAGATTGTATCACATAGTGTATTAGAAGTTTGCAATAGAAAAGAATAAGTCATTTGCAGAACAATTAATGGAAATTGTAGAGGAAACGCTATAAAGCTGCCAAACGGAAGACGAGATTAATACTTTAACTCATTCATATACATCTATGTTACTGGATATTAGGTAAACGGTAGAACCTGAGTATCTTTTTATTCACTTCAAGTTATGCCATAATCATACTCAACAAAATAATATAGTCAAAAAAGTTTAGTACTTAACTTTTTTAACTGACTATGATTCAGAGGAGGAATATTATGGCTACGCAAACCAGCCTTGTAGCTCAGCAGGTCAGGATCAGACAATGGGCAGAACAGATCCGGAATTGTCAGAACCGTCCCAAAGGGATGGATGTTGAAACCTGGTGTACCCAAAATAATCTTACAAAAGCCAACTATTATTACCGTCTCCGGCGTGTCAGGCAGATATGCCTGGATCAGATGCAGGACACAGAAACCGCTGATTTTGTGGAACTGCCCGCACCTGCACCAGATCCAAAGAAAACAGATACTCCAAAAGAATCCGGTACATGCATTTCGGCAGGAACTCTGCCAATGATCCGTATTAAAAATACCAGGGGACTGTCAGCTGAGATATTTTCCGGTACTTCACCGGAAATGCTCTGCCATCTCATAAAGGCTTTTACCCATGCTGAATGATGCAGATGCTTCCGGATTTAAAAAGGTGTATCTGGCGATGGGATTATCCTCAGCATATTTTTATCCTCAGCTTTTCATTTATTCCCTATAATTATTGTGAAAATACTCTCAAAGCTGAGGATAATTATTATCTTATTCCACAGATCCTAGCTAATTCTTCCTCATCATCTAGCCATTCAGCTGTTTCAGATACATCAACACTATTGTTTTCCATGGCCTTTTTCAGCATTTCAATTGATGGAGATGCGTATATACGGGTCGTTTGAGTGAAAGTATGTCCCAGTATTCGGGATACAAGTTCAAGTTCAACTCCATTTTGATACAGTCCACAAGCCCTGGTTCTTCGGAGCATATGTGGATACAGCTTTTGCGGAAGTCCAGGATGATCAGGTCTTATTTTTTCTGCATACTTGTTCAGTATTCTTTCTACATTTCCGGTTGACATAGCAGACAGATTTCCTTTGATCACTGTATAAAACAGGGGATAATCACCGTTTGTTTCCGAATGATAGATCTTTATGTATCTTTTTAAGTGCTCGACAGTTTTGTCTGTTATTGATACAATTCTTTCCTTATCACCTTTTCCATGAACTCGGATATAAGGTATCGTTTCATTTAGCTTCAAAGATTCAAGAGTTAACTCTCGCAGTTCAGATACTCTTATAGCCGAATCGTACAGAAGAATCAGTATAGTCTTGTCCCGTATTCCTATTTTTGATCTGTCGGAAGGGGCAGCCAGCAAGGCTGCAAGATCATCTGGCTTTATTGTTTCCTTCACCTTTTGTGTTCCCTTAATAAATGGGACCTTTGAAGCCCCAAGAGCGATTGACTGCATCGATATTTCGCCATCAGCTACGTACCATAAATAAGATCTAATCGCAGCCAACCTGTTATTACAGGTGCCAGCGGAACATCCTTTATTCACTGCCCTGTGAATTCATGTACTGGGCCAGCTGCCGCATTGCACGGCGCGATTTTGCTTCATCTGCATGATAAGACAGCCATGTGTCCGATAATTCTCAATTATCCATTATCTACTCAAAAATAAACATATCTATCATAAACCCTGTTTGTTTATATGAAAATAATTCAAATAATGTTAAAAATATTAACAAAATAAGAATAAGAATTGTTTTTTGCAATATAGCAAGATATACTGAGTACAGGTGGATGGAGCTGAAAGGAGATGTGATGGAGATGAAATACGTTGTTCGGCTTTTGGGAATAGAAATCAACAACATAAAAAATGTGATACACGGCGAAATTGAAATGCCCCAAAACAAAAAGGGAAGCATTTTAGGAATCTACGGAGCCAATGGATCTGGAAAAACAGTAGTTGTGGACTGTATGGTATTGCTGAAATATCTTCTTTCCGGACGTCAGATCCCGTCAAATTTTTATTATTATATAAATGAAGCAAGTGATACCTCCACTGTAAAGTATCGCTTTGAGCTGAAAATCGAAGAAAAATGCTATCTGGTAGAATATGTATGAGCGTTTTTCTAAGGATATCCAGAATGTCATTGCACTTGGAGTCGCAGAGCAGGCAACACAGAACTATAATGAGGAAAAGGGCGTTCCAGAGGTAAGTTCCTTTTTATTTTCAAGAAAAGCGCAGGAAGTCTTTGAAAAAGCCGAGGGTGAAGCTGCATTGCTTGCTCTACTGAGTCAGTGTTTTCAGAAATATGGAATTTATGCTCTTGCTGTTGTTGAAAACGCACAATACGGCTACTTATCCTTAAATTTGGAAAGTATGCCGGTTAATATTGACTGGTCGGACACGATACCAAAAAAAGGTGAAGGCATCTTCTTACGCTTCACAGATATAAATGTGGTGCCAAAAGAAGTTTTTCCTTATGTAGCAAATACGATCAAGCAGATCAATATTGTAATGAAATCATTAATACCTGAGATCAATATAGAAATTTATAATGCGTTTGATAAGCTATTGAAGGATGGAAAAGACGGAGTGCAGTTTGAAATCATTGCCATGCGTGGAGAGAACCGGATTCCTCTTTTGTATGAATCCGCAGGAATAAAGAAGCTGATCTCTATTTGCAGTAATTTAGTTGCCTGCTATAACAGGGAGTCTTATTGCCTTGTGGTAGACGAGCTGGATTCTAGTATTTATGAGTATTTATTGGGAGAATGTCTGGAAGTTATGCAGGATAAAGCTAAGGGACAATTGATCTTTACATCACATAACTTACGCCCATTGGAGATTCTTGAAAACGATTCTCTGCTTTATACGACTGTGAATCCTGAGAATTGCTATATAAAATCTACTTATATCAAAAATACACAAAATACCCGGTTATCTTATTTACGGACGATCAAGCTTGGCGGGCAAAAAGAAAAGCTCTACAATGAAACAAATATATATGAGATGGAGCTTGCTATGAGGCGGGCAGGAAGGATACGTGCTAATGACTAAAAAAGTTATTCTGTTTCTTGTAGAAGGGCCGACGGATGAAGATGCACTGGCTGTTATATTTACGAAACTGGTAAACGATCATGAACGAAATATTTTGATGCGCATATAGAGGCAAAAAATAGGGATCGGCTGATCCGTAGAAATCTAAGCAAGAGAAAGATTGTATATTCTTTGTATAACCGGGAAACTGTGGCAGGATTTCCCTACGAGATCTACTATTTTTCCAGAAATATGGAACATGTGCTGCATGACCGGGCAGAAAATCTGACTGATGATGAAAAGGAAGATCTGGCATTTGACATCGCAGACCAATATACAGATCAGCTGGAAAAATTCCTGGAATATTTACATGACGATGGTTTTTATGTATGTGGTACTTATAAAGATACCTGGGAATTTATCATGGATGGAAATAATTCACTGAATCGTTATTGCAGTTATTGCAATGTGGCTGTCTTTTTTGAACAGCTGGAAATTGGGTAAAACTGGTAAAAAAATCCGTTGACTTTTACCGTATTCTTCCATTGTAAAATTTTTTGCTGATCCGAAAAACGGAACTTTGGGAAACAAATAAACCACCTGCTATGCGCAACATCATAAACTTAAGAAAATACTTGTTCTTATGTCCTTTATTTTTTAATTAAGGCTTCATTATAAAACTGTATTGTAAGAAAAAAAGTCCAGACTTTCCCCAGGGGAATTGCATGGACTTTTTAAAAACTGCTTTTTTGATTATTTTTATATTTGTTTGAGATATTCTTTTTTCGCTCTTTTCCAGGCAGTTTTCTTTGTGGCAAAATGTGTTCCTCCATTTCTGCCTGCAATTCAAAAAGCAATTGCCTTCTCCTTTCAGCATCCTTTTCCAGAATTAATTTTATCATTTGTTCTTTAAATAAACCTATAGCAATATTTTCGTTTGTGCGCATAGGATATCTGCAGTTTTTTTCACGACCTTTTACCGATACTTTATCGTCAGCTTCTTTTCGTATATCCTGTATCATGTTGTATACCAGCACCTGTGCACGAAAATCTTGATCTACATAAATGGTCGATTTTCCTGTCACACTTTCAAACTTCATTTTATTTTTAAGAGTATGATATTTCTTTTCTATCTCCCATCTGTGGTAATATAAATCCTCCAGTTCTTTCTGGGAGATTTCAAAGGGAAGATTTGTCATAAGTGCCAATTCTTTTCCGGAAGGAAGTATGGAGGTCATAATTCGCGTATGTGTACTTACTTTTTCTTTCATATGTTCGAAACGATCAGGATGTCTTTTCCTTATTTTCTCTAATCGCTGATGGGTATGCCGCAAAATAACGGCTTCGTCAGTGGATACCATATTGCTGCGCTCAAATTTATAATCATTGGAGGATAGACGGAATAAGTAATTGATCTTTTCCGTTTCCAGAAAGTCAACAAATTCCATGGATGGATACCCCCTGTCAAAAATGACTAATATCGGCTGTTTGATATTCATGCGCTTTAAATGATTCAGGGTTTTTCTTGGCAAGCTCTGTCTCATTGGTAGAAATATGTGAAATCTCGATATCCAAGTAAAATTGATTCAAAATGTCGTACATACCACTTACAAGTGCTCGTATCTGCCCAAGTTCTGAATGCTGATTATTACTTTTCCCAAAGCGTTCTCTGTTCTCCACTGAATTCGGTATTTCTGCCTTACTTCCATCTATGGCCAGTAACAAAAATCCGTTCCAAAGTTTTGGCTCAGAGGAATGATAGAAATCAGCCAGATATTCATCATTCAAATAAGAAAACACTTCAGGATTCAGTCGTTTTCGTTGTTGTAAATACCCTTGTTTCGATATTTCCATGTAGAGATCACCCTTTTGTTTAAAATAATTTCTCAGTTCCAATGCAGTAGTAAGCCCTTTTTTTAGAAAGACAGCACAGTAAAATATCTTTTAAGGACATCTTTCTATTTCGAGAAAAAGTATTACTGTCCATTTTTCTTGCACGCACTGCTAAATTAGGATCTGATAGTTTCTCAGAAAGTTTTTGGATTCTTTCAATATAACTTCCTCTCATATACACCCCTGCCTAAACTTTACCATAAATAAAAGAATCTGCCTATCTCTAAGCAGATTCTCTTAAGTTTATGATGTTGTGCTATGCGGGTGGTTGTAGTTATCCTGCTTTTCGGAGCATTTATGGGAACATGGATGAAAGACAAAACTTTTGCTTTCCTAGATGGGAAGTTTGCGAAAAACGAAACCCATGATTTTATTTAAATGCTTGCAGAAATTTAATGGAAAATTTCTAAGAAATATAACATTTTAATTTTCAGGTCTTTCTGGATGGACAGGAACAATAATGGTCTATCCGGGAAGGCCTCTTTTTTACTGCAGGAATGTTGTAAAACGGAACTTTTGATGGAAATACGATTGCAGAAAAATAAAAAAATGTTAGTTCTGGCTATCATGTCCAGTATGCCGAAAATCATTTGGAGAAGGCGAAGGACGTGTTTATGAAAGTGATGAAGATCCTCTGGATTTATATAGCCCAGTGGAAGGAAAAATAGAAATTAAACTGAGATGATAAAAAAATATAAAAAAGGAATTGACAATTGTATTCTACAGTTGTAGAATACAATTAACTTCTACAGATGTAGAAAATAAAATTCTAGGAGAATCCACGATGAAGACAAAATTTATGACACTTATAACGGTAGCAACACTTGGGATTTTTTCAGCTGCAACGGTTATGGCAGCAGGAAATAACGATTTCTATACACAGCCGCCGGCTGGATCTGAATGGGAAAAAGCAGATACGGAAGGTACCTATGCAAGCTATACGAACGGAAATGATTATGTAAATATCTATAAATATTCACTGGAGGATGTCAAAACAGGGATTGCCAAATGTAATGACACATACGATGCCTGCTATCAGACAATTTATTCAGAGGGAAACAGCCTGTATATGGCAGTGGGATATGCAAAAGATGCAGATGACATCAGTGACGTCAGAAAATTTGTAGAATATATTTCTTATCCTGGAAATCCTTCACTTACCAGACAGGAGAATGAAAACCAGACCGATGATTCTGATAAGGCAACTACAGATACTGCCAGTCAGAAGTCAGGAGGAGATTCAGATTCCTCTGATACAGAAGAAAATGCTTCTACAAAATCCTCGGACAGCAATGATGATTCCGATATCCTTACTACTTCACCAATGACATTAGTTGACAGTGATGGAAATACTATTGAGATTAATTACATTCTTCACAAAGATTATTCTTGTGAATATCGTGGAGATGATGGAATGAACTACACCGATAATGGGGATGAAACTTATACCGACGAAAATGGAAATATCTACTCAGCTCTGAATGATGACACTCATCATCTGGGACATACGTTGAAACAGCATGACCTTCAGGATGCAAACGGTAATACTGTGACGGTTACGGAAACCACAAATGGTGATTATTATTTCCAGGACGAAAATGGTACAGGATTTACGGACAACGGAGACGGGACATGGAGTGATGAAAATGGCAACAGTTATACGGAAATAGACTGATAGTGGTCAGTAGCTGCAGGAATGGCAAGGACATTTGCGAATTGTGCAAAAGCCCTTGCCATTTCCGTGAACCGTGGTAAAATAGAATTATTCCTACATTTGTAGAAAATATGTAACAGGAGGTATGAAAAAGTGAAAAAAACTTACCAGAGACTTCCAGGAATCAGAGCTGGATATTATGCTCGTTCTTTGGAATAATACTCCGCCGATGACCAGACCGGAGATTGAGAAAGTGATCAATATGAAGGAAAAAGCTTGCATCAACAACAATTTTGTCATTGACTGACCAGATTGGAGAACAAAAATTTCGTGGAAGTGACGAAACAGGGAAAAATGAATCTGTATACACCCTTGGTTTCGCAGTCAGATTATCAGGCACATGAAAGCCAGAGTGTTCTTGAGAAACTTTATGGGAATTCACTAAAAAAAGTTTGTAACTTCACTTTATCATGGAAAGAAGATCAGCTCGGAAGAAGTCCAGGATCTCAGTGAATTTCTTAAAAACTTGGAGGACAGAGAGGAATAGCAAATTATGGAAGTTCTTATTCTGCATATTCTGAAACTGAATATTATTGCAGCAGTAGTAATTTTACTGGTAAAAGTGCTTGCGACTCTGTTTAAAGGACGTGTATCAGCGAGATGGAAGTATTTTATCTGGCTGTTAATTACGATAAGCCTTTGTGTTCCGGTGCGCCTTCCGGAGAATCTGGCACTGGTGGATTTCAAAGTACTTAAAAGCAGTCAACAGAATACGCAAAACCCGAAGATAACGGATTACGCAGTCAGACCAGAGGAAAGTCAGAAGATAACAGAAACCGTATCATCTGCGAGCAATGACATGAAAAATCTGACAGAAATCCCGGAACAAAAGAGAACTGTCAGGTACGAATCAGATAAATGGCTGGGAATTGTGGCTGTGATTTTTGCTACTCTCTGGCTGAGCGTAGCGGTACTTAAACTGACAGGAGAATTGCTGGCATATTATTTTTCTATAAGGAATCTGGAACGGATGAGTCTGCAGGTAAGTGATACGGTGAGTATTCAGATGTACCGTGCAGCGTGTCAAAAGAAGCACGTACGCAGAATACCGGAGCTCAGGCAAAACGCAGGTCTTACCACGCCGCTTCTTGCAGGACTTTTTCATACAAAATTGTATCTACCAGCAACCGGGTATTCAGCAGAAGAAAGAAAACTTATCTTTTACCATGAACTTACACATTATTGCCATCGGGATCTCTGGTATAAGATGCTCCTTCGAATCTGTGCATCGATATACTGGTTCAATCCCTTTCTTCTTATCATGCTGAAAGAAGCGGATAAGGATATTGAAAATCTGTGTGATACAGCGGTTGTTCGCAGAGTTAATAAAAAGGAACATAAATTATATCGACAGCTGCTTCTCAGGACAGTGGCCATGGAAAATCAGATTCCATATGTGACAGCAAGTCTTAATGACAGCGAAATGGTGTTTAAAGATCGGATTCTGTATATGGTGAACATTCGGAAACTCCGCAAAGGAATTCTTCCGGGAATTCTTGTGACGCTGCTGCTTGCAGGCGGTAATCTGGTATTTAATGTCTCTGCCGGGACAGATACAGTTTCAGTAGAGACGGAGAAGTCTGGTATTGAAAAAAATGCAGATCCAGAGAAAAATAATGTACCGGATTATGCACCGTTTTCTGAAATGGTAACTATGCAGAAAGCTGCTGAAACACAGGACGAAGGAGGAGTGACAGAGAATACAGATACAGAGGATTCTGTAGACGAAGAGGAAAAAGCGGATGCGGAAACAAATGATGAACCTGCCATGGAAAACAGCGGACAGGTAAGTGAAACGACCGATGATGGAATTACCTCTGACAACAACGGGTCTGTTTCATCTTATGAAAATCTGCCAGCAGGCGTACCATATACCAGTGGATTCACTACTACTTCCGGTGTAGCATCAATTGTAGCACCGGGTGGAGGAGATGAAGAATCCAGAGTTCTTTACGATAACGGAGATGGGGACCTATTCTGATGATTATGGGAGCCGATACAGTTATCAGGGAGATGGAAACTGGGCAGATGCCAATGGAAATTCATATCGTACCTGGAATGACGAAGGTTATCATTTCGGAAACCAACTGGAACAGCATGAACTTCAGGGCAGTAACGGTACTGTTAATGTAATAGAAACAACAAACGGAGATTATTATTATTGTGACGCAGATGGGGTCGGATACACAGACAATGGTGACGGTACCTGGACGGATGAGAATGGGAACATCTATACAGAATAAACAAAGAAGCAGGACAATGGGGATGCTACCCAATGCCCTGCTCCTTTGTTTATTCAAAATGAAGTTTCTTAAATCTTTGAAGCCGCAAAATGCTGCAAGCTCTTTCTTTGATTTTGATGTTGTGCAAAAAGCTAAAATCTGTTTTGATACCGTTGATGATTCCGATTTCTGTCTGTCAGCCAGATTTTCCAATGGGATAAATTTACTGGATTTACGCACAAGGCTGTAACATTCGTTGATTAAGATACGGATTAACCAGGTCCGGGCATAGTTATCGTTTTTTAATGTACCGACGTTGGAAAAAGCCTTCACAATTGTATATGGGTAAGAAGTAAGACAGGTATATCATGTCAACAGAAGGGAAAGATTTATTTCTTCTATTATTAAAAAAATAAAGTTTATTTGGGGATATTTTGAAAAACTGTACGTCTAATTTATGTAAATGAAAATTGCCGGCCGGCTAAAAAAGGTGGTGTTAAAGTGACCAAAGAAGAATTAGGGACGTTGATTCTCAATTCAGAGAGACAATTGTATTCTACTGCCAAAACAATTTTAATTAACGATCAAGATTGTGCGGATGCTATTCAGGAAACGATTGTTAAGGCATTTTCAAAGATTGGAACTTTGAGAAATGACAAATATGCCAAGACTTGGTTGATTCGTATATTGATCAATGAGTGTTATACTCTTTTGAGAAAGTCGAGTAAACTTGTTTCTTTGGAAGGGATGAGTGAAATGACAGAAATTGAGACAAATCAGAAAACTGACTACAGTGACTTGTACAGAGCCGTAAATTCTTTGAAAGAAGAATTACGAATGCCAGTTATTCTGTACTATATTGAGGATTTCAACATAAAAGAGATTGCGCAGATTCTTAGATAACCGAGGGAGCAGTTCAAAAAAAGACTTGCCAGAGCACGGGGAAAGCTTAAGCGTAATTTACAGGAAAGTGAGGAGTTGACAGTATGAGGTTAGAGGATATGAAAAAAAATATTCCTGAAACTCCGGAGTTCATCCACACGATGATCCAAAGCGAAGTGAAAAAACAGCTTCAGGACACGAAGGTGGTTAATATTCAGACAAGGAGAGTGAAAAAATGGACAGGTGCCAGAGTGGCTGCAGCAATAGCCGTATGTGTATTGGTTACATCGACCATAGTCTATGCAGGTGCCAAATTATATCATATGTTTTTAGAAAAACAAGGAGCCTACAGTATCGTAACGGGAATTAAGGCGGATGGCAGCACAGGGAAAATTAATCTTCCTGAAAAAATTCATGATATAGATATCTCAGCAGGATATATTCCAGAAGGTATGGAATGGATTGATGAATTCCATCTGGAATATCCTGAGCATGATCGAACCGGAGGATTCAGCTTTGCATCTGTGCTTTTAGACGAGGATGATTTGAGCAAAGTAATGCAAGATAAGAATGTTGTTGACTGTGAGGAACGAACTTTTGGCAATTATGAAGGTGTATATCTTAAATATAATGACCTGGCAGAGGATGGATCTTTTAATCAAAGGATTTACCTTCTTCGTCCAGATGTATATCGTGTAATTACTGTTTATATCGGTGATGATGTTTCAAAAGAGGATGCCATTAAAGTGGTAGAAAACCTTGTAATCACTGAAAATGATACAATGATTGAAACCGCTGGTTTGTATACGTGGAGCGAAATGGTATCCCCTGAAGAATCATCGGGAGAAGCAGTGATGACTTCTATTGCAGATAATAAATTGCTAATGCATCAGATTGGTGAAGTGTTTGATATATCAGCATCTGGTGAAGACAGAGATGGCAACTATATTGAAAATGATAAAATTTCAGTTTGTGTTGATGCTGTTCAGGTGGAGGACAATCTGCAGCTGCTTGGTCAGAATAATGTGCCGGAAGAATGGACTGATGCAGTTGGAACTGATGGAAATTTAGTAAATAATACGCTGTCTTATATTAAGTCCGGTAATGGCATTGATTCAGTGGATGAGATTGTAAAAACAGAAAGTGTGAAACAAAAGCTCGTCTATGCGACAGTTACTTATACCAATAAGTCAGATGAAGAAATTAACCATATGCTTTATATTGGTACATTGCTGTTGATGGACCATGAAGATGGATCATATCAAATTTACGATCCGACAGAACAGTCCGGAGATGACTACGATCGTGTTATATGGGATGGTGTTGCACGTACAGCTGAAATGACATACAACAGTATATCAGAGGATTATGGAAATGGAGGAAACTATATTTCTTCATTAAAACCTGGTGAGAGTATACAGGTGAATATGGCATGGATCGTAAATGAGAATGACTTGAATAATATGTATCTGAATCTTAACGGTGATGGAGCTGCATATGAGTTTTCAGATTCAATGTTAAAAACAGGATTGGTGGACATATATCAGTAATGAAAAACTTATTATAGAAGAAAATGCCTGAAGCTGACGGAATCGAGGAAATGACAGAATATGGATACTTTGACCGGGCAAAAAAAGATCTTTCAATTGTATGACAAATCCCTGAGCCGGATTGAAACGCCTCAGGGGACGCTGACGCTGGTATCGGTGTTTCTCCCCTTCTTTGTGGAAATGCTGCTTACCAACTCCATGGGAACCGTCAACACGCTGGTGCTCAGCCACTATTCCGATGAGGCCGTGGCATCCGTAGGCGCAGCCAACCAGCTGATGGGCATGATATTTACCTTTTATACGGTTATCAGCACCGGCGCCAGCATTTTTATCAGCCACCGGCTGGGGGCAAAGCAGAAGGAGGCGGCTTCAGACGCCGCCTTCACCTCCATATTCTGCGGGCTGGCGCTCAGCCTCGTGGTGGGGACCGTGCTTTCCCTCTTTGCCCACAGGCTGATGGAAATGATGCAGCTAAGCGGCCAGGTGCTGGAGGATGCGGCGGTTTATTTCCGGATCTGCATCTCCTTCTCCTTTTTCCAGGCGCTGATATCCTCCATTTCCGCCATCTTCCGGAGCTACGGCCTGCCGAAAATAGCGGTCTTGGGTATCACTGTTCATGAATTTTCTGAACGCCGTGCTGAATGTAATCGTTATTTTCCGGCCGTTTGAAACTCCGCTTCATGGGGTCAGCGGCATTGCGATTACCAACGTAATCAGCCGCGGAGCTGCCTTTGTACTGATTGTGGTATGCCTTCTGAAAAGCTCCCTGGAGCTAAACTTCCGTAAGAAGAACCTGAAAACGCTGAAATGCATCGGAAATATCCTGCATATCGGTCTTCCCGGCGGAATCAGTTCACTTTCCTATTCCACCTTCCCAGGTGGTATCCACCTCCATCCTCGCGGTTCTGGGGACGGCGGCCATCTCTACCAAAATATACCTGTCCACCATATTCTTTTATGTCTATGTGATCGGTATGTCCCTTGGCATGGCAACCTCCCTCATCATCGGCTGGATGACCGGAGCAGGGGAATATGATAAGGCTTACCGGCTGAACATGCAGAACCTGCGCATTGCCGTGCTGTTAAACGCCGCCGGCTCCACCCTGATTTTCCTTTTCGGCGGACCGTTGATGGGCCTGTTTACGGACAGTGCGGAAATCATGGCTCTGGCACGTCCCATCCTGTTTATCGATATTTTTGTGGAAATCGGCAGGGCCTTCAACCATATCGAGGATAACTCCCTGCGCGGCGCCGGGGATGTGATATTCTCCATGATCGTTTCCATTATTTCCTGCTGGACCATGAGCATCCTCTTTTCCTATATTCTGGGAATCCGCTGGGACTGGGGTTGACAGGCTGCTGGATTGCCTTTATGATGGATGAACTGTTCCGTGGAATCACCTTCTTCTTCCGCTGGCGGTCGCGGCGTTGGACACTGCGGAAGGTATAACCGAATCGTCGTAACCGGATCAGGCATTTTGATGTTGAAAAGCCTCTGTCGTTTTCCATTACGGCAGAGGCTTCTTTTGTATTTTTCTTTGTTTACCTTTTATTTTCTTAGCTTCCATTTCTTCTATCATTTTTTCTGAAATCTGAACTGTCCCTCAGCGTTTTCTTACTCATTTTCAATACGTAAGAGAGAATTCTGGTCTCATACTCATCGCAATCCTTAAGCAGCTCTATATATCCTCCCGGCAGCTGGGGTTCCTTTCTGTCTGGCTCGTCATAGAGAAGTTCATCCACAGATACATACAGCGCATTGGCTATATTTACAATGATCTCCAGACTGGGATTTCCGAGTCCTGATTCAATCCGGCTGACATATACCGGAACAATACCGACTGCATCAGCCAGCATTTCCTGAGTCATGTCCGCCCTGATTCTGGCTATCTTGATCCGTTTTCCCATCTCTTTCTTCTCCGCCTGCGTCAGCTGCTTCTTTTCCCCTTTCCTTCTTCCCATTCCATTTCTTCCTCTCCAACAGCTTTATAGCTTCCGTATAGTCCTCGTCCATCCGCAGCGTTGCTTTATACCATTTTAAAATATAAAGCAGCTGACGCTGTTCGTTAGCACTGCAGTCCTTCAGCGTATCCATTATTTCCCACCTGAACACTCTGCCGGATTTCAATACACTGTCACACAGAAGCTCATCATTCCGGACAGAAAGAGCCTTGGAAATACTGCATAAACAGCCAGGCTGGGCCTCTCATTTCCCGATTCCAAATTTCGATATGCGGGACGGTTCCACCACAGCCAATGACGCCAGCTTTTCCTGACCAATTTCCATCCTGTTTCTTGCTGCTTTTATTCTTTCACCAAGCGCTTTCGTATT
>ENA-OQAB01000088-OQAB01000088.1-human-gut-metagenome-genome-assembly--contig:-NODE-88-length-49164-cov-4.751269_pt1 | contig 49164 bp, 50 predicted proteins | sample MGYA00242490_ERZ504517 | MGnify/ENA primary metagenome ERZ504517 (study PRJEB26092, sample SAMD00036298) | human gut metagenome | host: Homo sapiens | study: EMG produced TPA metagenomics assembly of...
TCCAGACAGATAGCCGGGACTACAAAAATGCTCAGGATTCCTGTCAGCAGAAGTCCTGTCAGGGCTCCGCAGATATCCATCATTCTCTTAATAAACAATTCGGCTGGTGTAAAAATCCTGGTTCCATAGGTCAGAACCCTGTAATTTCCCAGTTCTCCCACCTGCTTGGCCTCCTCGGAAAGTCCCAGGCTGTTAGCCGCCACATGAGCTACGATTCCCATGCTCTGCAGAGTCTTTAAAAGGCTGCTGATATACTCTCTACTGCTGTTCGGCAGACTTAAAAGCGCCTCGTCAATGGCCTGGCGTTTCATATATTCGTCAATGTCTGCTGATTCTGTCACCATATAGCTTCTTCCGTCTCTGTACTGGATCAGATTTAATTCCACCTGCTCTGTTTCTCCGTCCACAATGGCCAGAGCAATCAGATCGTATCTGCACAGCTTGGAAGCTGCCAGACGCCGCATGGCAGTAAGCGCATTCGTCTTATTAGCAAAAATCAAAAGGCGAATTTTATTTTTATCCTTGTCATAATAATTCAGAATCACTGCCTTACAGTAAATCCGTCCCAGATTCAGGCAGAGAAGAAGAAATCCAATCTGCAGGACAAAAAATATCTTTGTCTCGTAATTATTCCTGGCAAAAAGAAAGAAATACGGCCAGAAGAAACGCCATGTAGACTGTCTGTCTCCAGGCTCCCGCAAAGGTCTCTGCTGTACTCTCCTCTTCCGGGGAAGTCCTTTTCACTGGAATAACCGCTGACAGGAAATAGATCAGGAGCATCAAAAACAGACCATACCATTTCATTCCATTTGGGAATGTTCCATAAAGTGCCATAAAAGCCAACAGATATGCTGAAGCTACGGATACTGTATCCGTCAGCACGCGAAGCATATGGTTTTTAGCCCACATGGAAAAGCACGTCCCTTCTCATCTTTCTCTTTTTTATTTTTCCCATCATAGCCGCTGCCAGTCCATATCCCCCGGCCAGAAGCAGCAGTTCGTAGCCAAGCATCCCCCAGCAGATTCCCCGGTAAGTTTCTGAATTGTCATGCAAACTTTGGCTGAGCATATATGCAGCTGCCAGAATTATAAGAATCATACTTCCTGTTACAAACCATCTTTTCATTCTGTTCTTTTCCATATCCATACCCTTTTTCACGTCCTGTCCTTCTGCCCGCCTCTGCTGTTCTTTCAGTCCGTTCCTTTTACTGCTGTTTCCCGTCTTCTCCTTCTGTTTCTTCCTTACCGTAATACTTACCGTAATATTTTCCGTAATAGCTGTTCGATTTCATATCGACTTTATTCAATACAGCTCCCAGAATTCTGCATCCGCTCTTTTCCAGCTGTTCTTTTACACGCTTTTCAATCCTGCGGCTTACAGCTCCTGACTCAATCACTATGATTGCCCCATCGCACTGTCTGGCTACAATGGCGCCGTCCGTCATTCCCGCCATGGGAGGCGTATCGATCAGAACGTAATCATACTCTTCTCTCATCTCCTCTAGCAGCCTGGAAAAAATAGGCTCTGCCAAAAGCTCTGACGGGTTCGGAGAATAAGGACCTGCAAAAATGACGTCCAGATTTCTGATGGTAGTATGGCACAAAACCTCGTCCAGCCGTCTCTGCCCACTTAAATATTCGCTGAGTCCGCTCACTTCCTGCTGTACCTGATATCGATTCAGCAGCACGCTTTTTCTGATATCAGCGTCAATCAACAGTACGCGGCGTCCCAGGGCTGCCAGCGACATGGCCTCTGAAAAGGTAATCTGGCTTTTCCCCTCCCCCGGGACTGCGCTTGTAAACATAATTACCTTGACGTTAGAACCTGAAAACTGAATATTAGTCCTGAGCGTCTTCAGAGCTTCCTCGAAGTGGAAATCCTCTTTTCCCTGTGTCTGTATCTCAACTGTCATTCCCATGATCAGCGTTTTCCCCCTTTTCCGTTTGTATTTCTCTTAGCCGGAACTTCTGCAAGCGTGGAAATTTTCAAGTATTTCTCGATATCTTCTTCTGTCTTAATAGTATCGTTCATAACTACCTGAAGCGTTACTGCCGCGCATACGAGAACAGCTCCCAGAAGTGCTCCAATCACCGCATTCTTAAGCACATTCGGCGTCACAGGAAGCTCTGCCGCTATTCCTTCCTCCACAATTTTAGGAGGAATCATCTCCATAATTTCTCCGATATATTCAGAAGAACGTTTTGCCACTGTATTGACAATATTTGCCGCTAAATTCGGGTCAGCGTCTTCTATGGACAGCTGTAAAATTCGCGTATCCTTCGGGTTTTCAATGACCAGCTCTTCCTTAAATTCCTCATAGCTATATTCCAGGTTCAGGTCTGTAATTACCTTTTCCAGCACTGGCCGGCTGGTAATCATAACCTTGTAGTCCTGTGTCAGCTGGCTTCCTATCTGCAGGTCAGCCAGAGAGGTCAGGGTCGTCTCCTTAGAAAGCACATACATCATGGCTGTGGAGGAGTATTTCGGAACCAGAATCAGCTTACTGTACAGTCCGAACACAGCGCCTCCAATCACAACTGCCAGAAGAATCCAAAGAACTCTTCTTTTCAGTTCAAGCAATATCTCCAGCAGATCAATTTCTATCTCGTCATTCTCTTCATACTGTGTGTTCCCCATGGTTTCTTACCTTTCCATCCCTTCTTTATGATTCAATATGTATTCCGGATATTTAAACAGCATCCTCCGCAGCTGCTTCCTGTCGCAGCGGCGTTCCAGCCACGCAAGGGCTTCATCTGTCTTTGGCGCTCTGGAACCTGAATTATGCATGTCCGTTCCCAGCAGATGGATATTTCCATCCAGTACCTGCCTTCTGCACCACCTCGTATGTTTATTCCATATGCTTCCTGCAAGGCTTCTGTAGTTCATCTGAATCCGGGTTCCGCCTTCAATCAGCTCTTCCAGTCTTCCCTTTGTTCTCAGACATCCATATCTCTCTGCATGAGCCAGAATCGGAATATATCCAGCTCCCTGCAGCTGCCTCAATCTCTGATACAGGCGGCTGTATGATACATTTGGAAGAAATTCAATCAGGACATAGCGGCTGCCCGCCATTGTGAGAGCCCGGCCTTTCCTCAGTTCATCCAGAATCCCCTCTGAATCCATCAATTCCTGGCCTAAAAAAATACCGTACTCTGGATCTAGTTTTTGCGCCTCCTGTCTCAGAATTCCGGTAGTTTCCTTTAATCTCTCTATATCCTGTCCCTGATGGTAATGGGGAGTGGCGATTATGGTTCGAATCCCCTGCTCATATGCCATCCGGAGCATTTCTATGGATTCGTTCCAATTTTCAGAACCATCGTCAACGCCTGGAAGAATATGCGCATGTACGTCGATTATTTTCATCATCCCTGTTCTTCTTGGCATTTTGCTCTCCATCAAACTGTCATTGACCGTTTTATTACATAATGAGAATTATGTGGTGTTCTTTGACCGATGAGTAAGAAAAACGTAAACTTTCATGCCAAAATCTTCAAGATTTTTACAAAATTTTTATAATTAATGATTGATTTATTTGATCTGCATGTTATAATAAGACAAGAAATAGACACATTTATGTGGTACGATAAAAAATTTTACCACATATTTCTCATTTTGTTATAGTTCAGATGAGTTCTTTAGAAAAAGCCTGAGACCACTTCGCGGCCTCAGGCTTTAGTGATTAATAATAAATATCCTCCAGAATCAGCATATAGTAATTGTCCAGTCCCTCACCTGCAATGGCGAAGTCTGCTGCTACCGGCATATGCTCCTTGGAGAAATCATCTAAGAATTCCTTGCTGAGTACATCCTCTGGCTTTAAGTTATTGTCATGCATATATTTTGCAAGCTCTACCTTAAATTTAGGAATGTAAACGGAAGAAGGCATTGCCCATCCAGACAGTCTTCCTGTCATACCAGCCTCTTTGGACTTCTCTGTGATCATCTCGTTGATCTTGTCATAATTTCCCAGATCATCCTCTGTAATCTCCAGATTCAGAATAGTCGGGTAAGACTGGGTTGGTGTCGGGCAGCACTGCTCTGCTACGATGAATTTTAACTTAAATGCCTCGTCCAGAATGACATCGTACATCGGGCAGTTTGTGCCGAAGATATTTGTATCCGGGCCATACTTTTCGATCTGGCGCGGAAGATCCTCTCTGAGGAACTGAAGCATCGGAGCTCTTCCGTTTCCTGTCTGAGGATCTGGTGTTGTAATCTCTACGAATTCCATACCCAGCTTCTCGCAGGTCTCTTTCATCTTGTCTCTGCGGATTACCTTGCTCTCAGAAGCCATATGAGTCGGGAAGGAGTAGTGGATAAAAGTCTTAGCTCCCATCTCATGAGCCTTTGTAGCAATTGTCTCGCCGCGGCGATTCCAGTCTGTTGTAATGGAGATATCTACATACTCATTTAACAGCTTTGGATCATCGTTGCTTGTAACCATGGTTACAATGTCAGGACGTTTCTCACGGATTGTCTGGAATGCCGGGATAATTCCCTCCATACCGCAGTCAAAAATCACATATTTCATCTCCGGATCATCAGCAAGGCTGGTGATAACGGAAATACATCCCTCTTTGTCAGTGGAAAAGTTCTCCGGAATGGTTTTATGAACGACTAAATCCGGATATTTCTCTACCATCTCCTGAGCGCCGCGGAACTCATCCTCGCTGACTGTAACAGTAGGTGTTACAATACCGATTTTGTAAGCCTCGTCAGAAGCGGCCTCTTTTCCCTCTTCTGCCGCTGTCTCTCCTGCCTTGCTCTCCTCAGCTTCTGTCTTCTGCTCTGCAGCAGTGCTCTCTCCCTTTGCATCTGCGCCTGTCTGGGATGAGCAGCCTGTCAAAGCGCTGACTGTCAGAGCTGCTGCCAGAAATGCACTTACCAGTTTCTTTCTCATAGCTTCCTCCATTTTGTAATATTTTATTTATTTCATGGGAACTGCTTTTCAAAGCGTCCCCCAGAAACCCCATTGAAATTTTTATTTTCCTGCTGTCTCCTTCTCTGTCCTGAGATTTAACATAATAGCGATTACAATGACGCCATAAGCCACAAAAGAGCGGAAATACTCTCCTACAGCAGGGTTGTTAAACAGATTCTGGCCTGCCATCGGTGAAGTTACAAACAGTGCATGGAACAGCAGGACTCCCAGAAAGCAATGGCGCATTTTGGCCTTTTTGATGGAAGCGCCTCCCACCAGAATCGCCGCCGCCGCGAAAGTATCCAGCCCCAGATGACCTGTATACACGTTAATGGTGCCAAAATCCGCCACAAACAGAATCTGGCTCATGGCCGCAAACAGCGTTGAGATAATAATGCAGATAGTTCTCACCCGGTCGCTCTTAATTCCCAGCTTTTCCGCTGTGTGCAGATCCGTTCCCACCGCTCTGGCCAGCGTTCCCAGTCTGGTACGCTGAATGTAAAACAGCAGAAGGGAAAATGCCGCGATAAAGATCAGCGGAAGTAGCGAATACGTCTTTCCGTCAAATTCAAAGGGCAGCACGCTTTTAAAAACAGCGCTGATATTTTTTGGCGTCAATCATGCTCCGCACGCCGATTCCCCGATCCAGGATAATTTCCTGGTTCCTCGGCTCAAAAAACATGCCGTAGGCCACCATAAACACGAACTGGTAGATGACTGAGCTTAACTGTCCCACCATGATGGACACAATCATCTCTTTTCCCTTGGCCCTGTTTAGGAGAGCCGCTACCATCCATCCAAACACAACAGACAGGATAAAGCTCAGGCCGACGACAAAGAGAAGCGCGGGTCCGCCCTCCAGCATCAAATTTACAGAGATAACCATAGCAGTCTGGGCAGAAATAGCGCCTACTACAATGGCAAAATTCAGTCCCATGCCGCAGATTACCGGCAGAATCAAGGCCAGCGTAAATAAAATGTTGCGGATAAACCGCGTGTACACCTCTGACGCCAGATAGGACAGGCTGATTCCTGCAAACTGAAAGGACAGGACGGCCAGAGCCAGAACAGCGATGGGAACGATATTACGCTTTATGTACTTCATGTCTCGCATCCTTCCTCTCAAAAATAAACGCATATAAGATAATGCCGCTTGTGATAATGGTACGCAGAATCTCCGCCATCTCCGGTATCAGCAGCGCGTTGGCCACAGGGATGGACAGCAGATAAGTAGTCTGGTACAGAAACGTACCGATCAGGGCGTTCGTCACTGTAGCCTTTTTCGGGCTGGCTCCGCCGATTACAATAGCGGAAACAGCAGGAAAGCTCATCATAAATGGTCCATCATACAGATGCAGGATTCCATAGCTCTGTGAATAAACTACAACTCCCACTGCCGCAATCACTGTGGACATGACGATGGCGATGGTGCGGTATCTGTTTACCCTGATACCGGTCAGCCTGGCAAACTTCTCATTTTCTGCAATAGCCGTAAAAATCAGGCCTGTCCTCGTTTTAGAAAAAAGCCAGAGCAGAAGGCCGATTCCAAAGAAAAACAGAAGAAGTCCAAGGGGAATCACAACGCCGCCGATTTCTATCTGCCACAGCCGGTCTAAAATCTGTCCGAAATAATTTTCCAGATTAACCTTTGGCCGGAGTCCCTGGCCGCCGATAGGATACAGCATCTGGCGGTTGGTCACAGGCACAAAGGTATAAAACAGGTTCATAATAGGAATAAAGGAATAGCCCGCAAAGGTTCCCACAATCTCCTCGTTCAGCTTCAGTCTGTTTAAAACCGCCGCATAGATCAGGCCAAATACAAGCGCGACCGCCATTCCCGCCAATATGGAGCAGAAAAAGCCTGTCCACGAAGTCAGGCGGGCGTTCAGAGCAAAAATCATGCCTACAAGTCCTGCCGACAGTCCGATGGTCATACCGAAATTTCTTCCTGCTCCCACATTGATCATAGGAATCAGAGACAGGACAATCACGCCGTTCATGGCCCATTTTACCAGGGCGTCGCTGATAATTCCCGCCATATCCATGTCAATTCCCATGGCTGCCAGAAGCAGAATGCCCATAAACGCCAGCATAATCACCTGCGGGGGGTTCAAATATTTTGTTTTCACCTGAGTTCCCTCCCATAAAGAGCCAGAGTCAGTTCCTCCAGACTCGTACTGTTATTGTCAAATATCTTAAATACCTTTCCCTGATGCATCACAGCAATCCTGTCGCAGATCCGCAGAAGCTCCTCCAGTTCTCCGGAAGCCACCACCAGCGTCGTGTGGTACTCCTTGTTGATTTTTAAAAGCCACTGAAGAATCAGTTCCTTGGAGTAGACGTCGATTCCCCTGGTGGGTTCTCCGATTAAAAGCAGCTCCGGCTGGAAGGTAATCGCCCGGCTGACGCAGACCTTCTGCTGATTTCCTCCTGAAAGCTCTCTCACCTTCTGCTCCGGACCTCTGCATACAATATTCAAACGATCGATCAGTTCCCTGGCGTGGGAATCAACCGCCTTATGATTCAGAAAAGAAAGCGCCGGACAGTTCCGGAAACGTAGAAATTCCGGGTGGACCTTTTCTGTTCCAAACACCATATTTTCCCATATGGGACTGTCCAGGAGAAGGCTGGCCGTTCCCCTGTCTTCGGAGAGGTAGTAAATCCTGTGATGGATCAGGTTTTCCGTATCGCCAGGCTTCAGCTTTTTTCCTCTGTAGACAGCCTGATACTCTGCTTTTTTCATGCCGAACAGACCGTCTAACAGGTTCTCCTGCCCCTGCCCGGCCAGTCCGGTGATCCCCAGAATCTCGCCTTCCAATATATCCAGCGTCTGATTGTCCGGAAGCCCTTCATAGGAGAACAGCACCTGACCGCCTGACTGGGTTTCATGGCGCGCAGCCTTCACAATCTCGCGGCCCACCATATCGTCGGCAAATCTGGCCGCGTCAAACTCTTCTTTTTTATAGGTAGAAATCAGTTCTCCGTCCCTCAGTACAGAAACCCTGTCGCACACCTCCATAATCTCGTCCAGCCGGTGGGAAATGAATAAGACTGCGATTCCTTCCCTGGCAATCTCCCGGATACAGGCCAAAAGGCCTTTTGTTTCCGTAATATTTAAGGAGCTGGTAGGCTCGTCCAGCATCAGGAGACGTACGTTCTGATTGTCCAGCTCCCTGGCAATCTCCACAAACTGCTTCTGATTTAAAGCTAGACTGTCAATGGGGCTGTCCGGATCCAGATCCGTTCCAATCCGCTCCAGCGTCCGGGCCGCGTCCTCCCGGTTCTTCTTCTGATCTACATAAGCCAGCTCCGGCACAAAAAGGCCTCTGCCCTTTACATTTTCCCGGTTAATTTTTATATTTTCTCCGACCGTCATTCCTGCAAACAGCGCCAGTTCCTGATGCACCATGGCAATTCCCTGTGCCTCTGACTGAGCTCTGTTTTCTATCCTGATTTCCTTTCCGTCAATCAGAATCTCACCCTCGTATCCGCCGGTTCTCCGTATTTTTTCATTTCCGTTCAAGATGTTCATCAGCGTGCTCTTTCCGGAACCGTTTGCTCCAATCAGGCCGTAAATCTCTCCGGCCTCTATGGAAAGACTGACATTCTTCAGCACATAATTTCCCTCAAAACTCTTGGACAACTGTTTTACTTCCAGCATAGTTTCCTCCGAAGCAGACGCTCTTAAAACGCCTGCCCAATGTATTCAATTAAAATTGTAATGGATCGCAGATTTTTTTCAAATAGAAAATATCTATGAATCATAGTCTTTATCTATGTTTTCTATACAGCGTCAGGGCCGGGAACGTTCCAAAGAGCAGAGCGCAAAAAAGACTGCCGCATCCGCAGAATATCATCTGCGCTGCAGCAGTCTTTTCTATCATCGTCCGGTTCCGATTAGATATTGATCATCTTGGCGGTAGGCATCATCAGCACCTTGCCTGTGCCGCGGTAAACGTTCACAAGGCCTTCTCCGGAAGCGGCGGATCCAATCAGAGTCTTTCCGGAACGCTCCACTGTAAACTCCAGAGATTTGCTCCAGGCAATGGCGTGGTTTCCATCTACCTTGAGCACGTCGTCCTGCAGCGTAATCTCGATAAGCTCCTCCTTCGGACACTCTGATTCAATACAGAATACGCCTGAACCGTTCAGACTCAGGTTGAACAGGCCTTCTCCTCCGGCTACGGCTGAGGAAAAGTTGGACCGCATCACCGCTTTGTGCTTCAGGCTGGATTCACAGGCCAGAAACAGTCCGTCGTCCAGCACAACGCCTCCGCCCCATGAAGCGGTATCCATCAAAATCAGATGCTTATAGGTCGGCTCCAGCACCAGAACTCCGTCTCCGGTGTACTCCGGTTTAATCGCCGACTCGCCGCTGGCCTTGCCGCGGACTGCCTTTCCAAAGAAATCGCCGACTCCCTTTACCCCTGTGGTGGCGTTCACATTTCCCAACATCCACTGCATAGCCCCTGCCTGGATAGTCACGTGGGATTTGTCCAGATAGCAGACCAGCTGGCGCTTTCTCACATTCATCTCAGAGCTGAAATACGCTGTGATCGCAGAGGACGGAGACACGCTCAAGTCTCTCTGATACTCGATTACCTGAAAAGCTCCCATCTCAGCGAGAATCTTTACATCGTCATTGTCAGTAAAATTAGAAATCTGATACATTAACTACCTCCCCATTTAAAGTCCCCAAACGGTCCTGATTTTGTGAAATTATACCACAAAACAGGAACCGGCACAATTAAATGAAGAAAAATGTAAGAAAACGTAAGAAATTACTGACTGGCTCCCGCTTCTTTCCTGCTCTCTTCCAGCCGGAGGTTAATCATGTTATAAATAAAATCTACCGTTCCGTCAATTCCATAGCTGGCGCTGTTGATACACAAATCGTAGTTATTGGCGTTTCCCCACTGACGTCCTGTGTAGAACCGATAATGTTTGGAACGCTCTCGATCCAGGTGCTTTAAGTAACGGACTGCCTGCTTGACAGTCATCGTGCTGTCAATCTCCATGGCTCTCTTAATACGCTGCTCAAATGGCGCTGTAATATAAATACTGACATGGGGGACATGATTGTTTGTCATAATCACATCGCTGCAGCGTCCCAGCACCACGAAGTCTTCCTTTTTAGCCATATCGCAGAGGAGATCGCTCTCGTTAAAGAAAACCGCGTCCTCCTTGGGCAGACCGTGAAAACGGCTGAACTTCCTCATATGCTGGCGCAGCGTCAAATGACGCTCCGGCTTAAAGGCATCGCTGGGATTCTGAAGTTTCTCCCCGGGCGATTCAATCTTGTATCCGCCCTTGTCTTCCACAGAATCCTTCTCCGCCTCCAGACGTTTTAAAACGGCTTCGAAAATCTCTGCGTCATAGAAGTTGATTTTCAATTTATCAGCCAGCTTGAAGCCAATGTTTACGCCTCCGCTTCCATAGGTCCAGCCGATGCAGATAATCAGATGATCCTTGTCTGTAAACCTGTTTTTTAAATTAAAGGTATTCAGCTTTGCCAGCTCCAGGTTCACCACATCTCCGCTGGCAAAACTGGTAGGAAGTTCCATGACCTCCTGAAGAATGTCATTGTACTCCGTCATAACCAGGCGGCGTTCTTCCTTATCCTGAATGGTTCTGGCCATATTTCCAATCAGAGCAATTTCACTGCGGACCAGGTTTCCCTCTGGCCTTGTCATCATCAGAGAAACCAGTTCTCTGACACACCTCTCTCTGTCGCGGTTGAATACACGGCCCAGAGAAGAACCTAAGGAAGCATAAACCTGGGCATCCAGATCGTAGATACGCTCAGCCAAAGCTCTGATTTTTGTTTCATTACTTGTATTTCCACTCATCGTCCATTACCTCCCTACAGGAAAAACAACAGCATGTCCAAGGCAAAAACCGGAACCAGAATCACCAGGGACCAGAGCAGATATCCAAAGAAAGACGGCATCCGTACACCGTTCTCGTCTGCAATGGATTTCACCATAAAGTTAGGCGCGTTTCCAATATAAGTATTGGCTCCCATAAAAACAGCGCCGCAGGAAATAGCAGTCAGCATCTGAATTGGAATCACACCCAGAGCGGTAGTCAGTCCTTCTGTAAATCCAACAGCTCCTGCTGTTGTCAGGAATACCAGATACGTAGGCGTGTTGTCCAAAAAACTGGATAAAAGCCCCGTCGCCCAGAACATCTCAAAAGGTTCTGTAATTCCCAGATTAGCTCCATTGGCCTTCAAAAGCATCAGAGCTGGCTGCATGGTAATGAAAATACCAATGAAGAGTACGGCAACCTCCTGAATTGCGCCCCAGGTAAAGTGATTTTCACGACGAATCTCTGATTCTGTAGTCTTGAAAGACAGGAATGCTGAAATCAGTATAATCACAATCTCTATAATGGCCGGGTAGGAAAGCACTACTTCCCCAAAAATATGAATTCCCTTTACATTTCCAGCCGCATCCTGAAAAGCAGGAAGGCCAGGAAGCGTTCCGCTCAGAATCACTGCTCCTACAATGGCTGCCAGAAAAATCAAATTATGGGTTCCTCTCAGTTTTACTTCTGTACCTGGTTTGCTGATATCTGGCTTTAAGCCAATAGCAATGTCTTTTCGGTAAGCCCTCAAATCAATAAAATAAAAAATTGCCAGCAGGACAGCCATATTCACCAGAAGAATCGGAAGCAGGTGAAGACTCCAGAAAAATGGCACTCCCCTCATAAAGCCCATTAAAAGAGGCGGATCCCCGATAGGTGTCAGACATCCGCCGATATTTGATACCAAAAAGATAAAGAAAATAATAATATGACGTTTTCTTTTTCTCCAGGAGTTCATTTTAATGACCGGACGGATCATCAGCATACTGGCTCCCGTCGTTCCAATCCAGCTGGAAAGCAGTGTTCCCAGAGCCAGCAGTCCCACATTCACTCTGGGAGAACCGGCTAGATCGCCAGACATGGTAATATTACCAGACACGCAGAACAAACCAAACAGTAAAACAATAAATGTCAGATAATCATTGATAAGACACTCTAAAATTGTCTCAGACGCTGTCCCGGCTCCAAACTTCACAGCAAACGGAACCGCAAACAAAAGAGACCAAAACAGCACTGCATGAGGCTGGTGGCTCTCCCACCACTCTCCCTTAACAAGGGGCAGCACTGCAATACACAATAAAAGTCCGGCAAATGGAACACACATCCACAGCGGAACGGATCCCGTCTCCCCTGCGCTTCCGGTTCCTGCAGCCAGAGCTGTCAGCGGACTGGAGGCGAGCATTAATCCCAGACTCCCGAAAAATGCAATTAATCTTTTCATTTCAGGCAACCTCCTAATTATCATTCAGCAAACTTATTTTGCTGTGCCTTTTCAGCTTTTTCTTCAGGGCACTCGTTCTAGCATAGCAAATTTACAGCTTGATTACAACCACTGAAACCACAAAATATAGTAATTTTTTGAAAAAACGCGTTATTTTCTCCATCTGCAAGCTTCTGCCTCTGTCAAAAGGGCTTCCAATTCCTGCAGCTGCAGTCAAAGCAGCTGTGTCTTTCATATTGTGTTCAATTTAAAAAGTTAATTCCATATCTTCCAGCACTTTTTCATGTTCTTTTATGCTGATACTCGTGTAGATTCTCGTTGTATCAACACTGCTGTGCCCCAGAATATCTGCCAGATAGACAATATCATGATTTTTTTTATAATAAGTACGTGCAAACAGGTGACGCAGATTATGTGGAAATACTTTCCTCTCATCCACCTCCGCCGTTCGGCACAGCCGCTTCATTTCTCCCCAAATGTTGCTTCTGTCGAGAGGCTGTCCTTTTCTTGACAGAAATACCTGACCTGACTGAATATTTTCCTCTTTGCAGTAAGCATCCAGTCTTTCTCGCAATTTCTGCGGTATAATTACAATCCTGCTTTTTCCTTTCAGCCTTACCACACATCTTCCTGTCTGTACTGCCTCCCGCGTAATGCAGGACAGCTCACTGATTCTGATTCCCGTTGAACACAAAGTTTGAAGAATCAGATATAATCTGTACTTTCCCATCCGCTCTGCCGTCTCTAACAGGCGCAGGTATTCGTCCCGGTTTAATTCCCGGGCGGGATCTGCTACTAAAGGCCTCTGAAACTTATACGCCTTTACCTTCAGTTCTCCAAGGCCGCAAAAGCTTAAAAAACTGTTTACTGCCATCAATATAGAATTGGCGCTGCTTACCTGATAACGCGGCAGCAGAGATGATTTGTACAACAGCACTCTTTCCCTGTTAATTTCCTTGTCTTCTGGCAAAAATCTCATAAAATTTTCTAATGTCACGCCTGTACTTTTCCACTGTGGCCCTGCTTTTTTCTTCTTCCACCAGCCAGCATTTGAATGCTTCCATCTTTTTTTCTGTCATCTTCATTCTTTTCATCCATCTTTCTCCTCACATTTGGGATTCCATTCTGTTACCTGCATATATTACCTTATATCGGATAACATGAAATTCCTTTTGCAAATAGATTTTCCCAACTCTTTCAGGCAAAGCTAGAATCAAATTTTTGTATAAAAAATACAGCAGAAAGAGAAATTTTCTCTGTCCGCTGTACCTTTTCCTGTTTCTGTCTGTATTCTTTTATTGTTTCATCGAAACCAGCTGCTCCAGCAGCTCCAGATCCTCCGCCATAATTTTCATGTTGGCAGCCATCTCGCGGCCATCCGGTGTCTTAACAGTAAGTTCCAGCACCGTTTCCGGTCTAAAAGCGCCTGTCTCAGCCGCTTTTCTGAAAAACATAGGAAGCTTAGGATGACGCTGTTTAAAAGCCGACCACATCCCTGCTATCTTTATCATATCCATCGGGTTCATTTTTATTTCCTCCTGATCTCAGTTCTTCCAGCATCATTATAACAGCCTGAAAGACAAACGCAAGGGGCAATCTTCACAATCATCCTCCGCTAAGTTTTCTTGCCATCCGCTCCAAAAAACGCTATACTTAACTCATCTTTTTTGTTTAAGGAGGTACTATCTGTGATTTACACCATCTGCAATTCAGCTCTGACTGCCTGTATTGACGAGACAGGCGCGCAGCTGATCTCTCTGAAGGATAAAAACGGAACCGAATATATCTGGCAGAGGGATCCTGCCGTCTGGTCCAGCTGCTCTCCCCTTCTCTTTCCCATTATCGGAAATCTGAGAAATGGAAAAACGGTGATTGATGGGAAAACCTACGAAATTCCAAAGCACGGCCCGGTCCGCAGCCTTTCTTTCCATTTAAAAGAGCAGGGAAACGAGTTTGTCACTCTGGGCGTCACGGATCAGGACTTTCCAGAAGGCGTCTACCCCTACGCCTTTTCCTTTTCCATCACCTACTCTCTGTCCGGGGAAAGTCTCTCTTTCTCCGTGAAGATAGAAAATCCGGCCGCTTCCCCTATGGCCTACTGTGTGGGGCTTCATCCGGCTGTCTGCTGTCCGCTTTTTCCGGGAGAGCGGTTTGAGGACTACGAAATCCGCTTTCCAAGGCCGCAGCAGTCTGGATACCGGGCCTTCGATCTGGAACATATGCAGTTTGATATGACGACAGAGCGCCCCTGCCCGGGAGACGGCCTGCGTTTTTCTCTGAGCAGAGATCTGTTCCTCTCCGACGCCCTGTGGTTTGACCGCCCTTCCTCCAGAGAGGCCAGCCTGATCCACACAAAAACAGGAAAAGGGATCCGGGCGGAATTCCCTGACTTTGAAACCATTGCCTTCTGGACAAAGCCGGAAGACAAGGCCCGGTACCTCTGCTTCGAGCCCTGGAACGGATCCGCTCCCTGCTCCGGCGAGGACGATGATTTCTTCCACAAGAACCACCTGCAGAAGCTTTCAGGAGGGGCGTCCAGGACGTACCGCCTCCGCCTGACGGTTCTGCATGAAAATCCATACGTTTAAAAAAGCCGGCTGGCGTGATAAAGAGATTTACCGCGCCAGCCAGCTTTTTAAACGTAAACATAGACGGAAAGAATGATAAAGACAGTCTGGAGAACTACCATTATTCCAAACAGGGGAGTCATGAACTTATACCATTTTCCCAGCGGAATTCCCATAAGGCCGCACTGCAGGGCGCAGGCGGTGGGCCAGAACATATCTGAAAATCCGTCTCCGAACATATAGGCCAGCACAGCCGTCTGGCGGCTTACCCCCACCAGATCTGCTACCGGCGTCATAATGGGCATGGTGATAGCCGCCTGGCTGGAGGATCCGGTAATGAAAAAGTTGATCACATTCTGCATGGCCAGCATTCCCACAGAGGAAACCACCGGCCCCTGGCCGTTCAGAAGGTGGGACAGGCCGTAAACAATGGTATCCGTGATCATGGCGTCCTTCATGACCAGGACAATTCCCCTGGTGAACCCCACTACCAGAACAGAGGCGATCATGCTCTTTGTGGATTCAATAAAGGTTTTGCAGATTTTCGTGGCCCCGTAGCCGCCTGCCGCTCCGGTGGCTATCATCATCATTAAAAACATGGCCGCAATCTCATCAATATACCAGCCCAGCCTGGTCGTGCCGTAAAGCAGCAGCCCTATGGTAAATAAAAAGAGCGCCAGACAGATCTTCTGCCTCCCCGTCATGGGATCTCTTGTCAGCTCATGGGATGGCAGGCCCTCCAGATGCTCTCCGTAAAGGACGGAGTGCCTGGGGTTCTTTTTTTACTCTCCGGGCATACCACATGACATAGAGAACCGCCGCTGTCTGAAAGGTAATAAAGACTGCAGTGTGGAATAAAAGGCCTGAAAAACATGGGAACTCCCGCGATGCTCTGGGCAATTCCAATAGAAAAGGGATTCAGGGTAGCCGCGGCAAAGCCTGTGGCCACTCCCACAAATACGATGGCTCCCCCCACGATAATATCATATCCCAGAGCCGCTGCAATCCCTGCAAACACGGGAACCATGCCGTAAACTTCCTCAAAAATTCCCATAGTAGAGCCCAAAATGCCAAAGACAGCCATTCCCACAGGAATAATGAGAAACGTCTTTTCCCCCAGCGCCCGGATTAATCCCCCTATCAGGGCGTTCAGCGTTCCATTGTCAATCAGCATATACACATATCCGTAAGCAAAAATAATCAGGAACAGAATACCCGCCGCATCTACATACCCCCTCTGCAGCGCCAGAAAAATGCCGAAAAATCCCGGCCGGTTCCCCTCTACAAAGTGAAAGGAATCCGGATCCACAATCTCCCTGCCGCTGACCGGATCAAGCACTCTCGCGTACTCCCCCGCCGGAATCAGATACGTCAGCGCTACTACCAGAAGAAGGATTCCCGTCAGAATCACATAGGTGTGAGGCATTTTCATACTCTGCATACGTTGTTTCAGTGTTCCCATTCTACTTCTCCTATTCTGTTTTTTCCTTATGATGTTGTCTTTCGTTTCCTAGTTTCTGAATCCTATTTCTTAACTAACAATAATCTCTGTACGCCAAAAAGCGTGTCCAGGGCGCAGCTCGCCCGTGGACACGTCTCTGTCAAAAAAGCAGTTTAGTTTCCCGCTTCCTTTTTTCCCATAATAAAGACTGTTTCTGCCTTTGTGCAGGAGTCAAAGGGACGGCCGGACCAGATCACAAGATCTGCGTCCTTTCCTTCCTTAATCTCTCCCTTTCTGCCGCCGATTCCCAGAACCTCCGCCGGATTCCTGGTCAGCGCCTTCAGGCCTTCCACCTCGTCAAGTCCTGCCTTGACGGCCTGAGCGCCGTATACAGGAAGATAGTAAATCGGCGTTACGTCGTGATCCGCAGTCAGACATACCTTGATCCCTGCCCGGCTCATAATGCCGGCCGTCTCAAACCGCTTGGCCATGCACTCCAGCTTGGATCTGGGGTTGATGGTCGGACCTAAAATCACCGGATAGTCAAACTGCTTTAAGTAATCCAGTACGGATACCCCGTCTGTGCAGTGTACCAGCACCAGACGCAGGTTATATTCCCTGGCAATCCTGATTGCCGTACAGATGTCGTCTGCTCTGTGGACGTGGGCATGGAGAGGGATTTCCCTGTTTAAAAGGGGAAGCATGTTTTCCATTCCAATGTCAGTACGGAAGTAGGAACCTGACTTTTCCGCCTCCTCCTTGTGGTGGCGGTATTCCAGAGCATCCTCAATGCACTTTCTCAGAAGCCAGGCATTTCCCATGCGGGATTTGAAGCCATAGCCTGCGTTCTTCGGGTTTTCTCCAAAGCTGCACTTCACGGCTGCCTTTCCCTTTAAAAGCATATCTTCCGCCACAGTTCCTGTCAGGCTGATGACGCTGCACATGCCTCCGATGACGCTGTCGCTTCCTGGGCAGGTGCAGGCCGCCGTTACGCCGGCTTCCACTGCAGACTTGACAGCCAGGTCAAAGGGATTGATGGCGTCCAGCGTGTCCAGATAGGGCATCAGGGCGTCGCTGTAGTCGTTGCAGTCGTCTCCGATGGCTCCCATGCCCTCCTCGCTGACGCAGATGTGGCTGTGGGCGTCAATGAGACCGGGAGTCACATATTTTCCCTCTGCGTCGAGAAGCTCCTCTCCCTGTTCAAGAGACAGGCCTTCGCCGATCTCCTGAATTTTTCCGTCCTTCACCCGCAGATCCCGCTTCACAAATCCATTTTCCTCAAACAGAAGAACCTTGCCGTTTTTAATAAGCATTCTGACTCATCTCCTTCTCTTTAGTATCCAATCGCCACCGCGATGGTCATAAACACTACCTCTAACACAAGCACCATTCCAAACAGAGGCGTAATAAACTTATACCACTTGTTGATCGGCACTCCCATCAGTCCGCATCCCAGAGCGCAGGAAGTCGGCCAGAACATCTCGGCAAAACCGTTTCCAAACTGGTATGCCAGCACGGCGATCTGCTTGCTCAGTCCGATCAGCTCGGCAGTCGGAGCCATAATCGGCATGGTGATAGTCGCCTGGCTGGAGGAACCTGTGATAAAGAACTTAATGATATTCTGTAAGAACAGCATTCCGTAGGCAGATACAAACTTGCTTGCCTCGGAGAGCAGGCTTACCAGATAGTAAACGATGGTGTCAGAAATCATTCCGTCCTTCATAACTAACAGGATACCTCTCGTAAATCCTACGATCAGCATGGAGGATACCATGGACTTTGTGGACTCGATAAACGTTTTGCAGATGTCCGTAGCAGAGTAGCCGCTGACAATTCCCACAAAAATCATCATCATCAGGAACATGGCTGCAATCTCATTGATGCCCCATCCAGCCTGGGTAATGCCCCACAGAAGTCCGCCCAGCGTTCCCAGGAACAGAACCAGGCTGATCTTCTGTCTCGTGTCCATCTTAGAGCCTGTCAGCTCCTCCAGACTCTTTCTCTGGACGAAGTCTGTCTCAACGCCGTACATAACGGATTTCGTCGGATCCGCCTTTACCTTGCGGGCATAGTGCATGATGTAGAGAATCGCCAGAAGCTCAAAGGCGATTAAACTGCGATTCTAAGCCCCAGACCGGAGTAAAGGGGCACGCCCGCCACGTCCTGGGCAATTCCGATGGTGTAGGGGTTAAACGTACCGGACGCGTAGCCAATCGTAACGCCCAGATAGACGATGGCTCCTCCCACCACCATATCGTAGCCGAGGGCGACCGCAATTCCCACAAACACGGGGAAGAGACCGTACACCTCCTCAAAAATTCCCATGGTGGAGCTTAACAGTCCCAGCACGATCATGGTAATGGGAATCATCAGCTGGATTTTCTTTCCCACCAGCCGGACCAGCGTTCCCAGAGCTGCGTCCATCGTGCCGTTCTTCACCAGCATAAACACAAATCCGTAGGCAAAGATAATTAAAAACATAATGTCCGCCGCGTCTACATATCCCCTCTGAAGAGACAGGAAAATGTCAAAAAATCCCGGGGCGTCCACATCCACAAACTCGAAGCTGTCCGGTACGACTACCGTTGTGCCGCTGACCGGATCCTCCACTCTCTGATACTGTCCTGCCGGAATAATGTGGGTGAGAATCGTCATGATCACCAGAATTGTGATAAGAATCACATAGGTGTGAGGCATTTTGACATTCTCAAACCATTTTTTCCGTTTGGTTTTTTCACTCATACCTTCATTCCTCCTGCGTATTTTTACACATTTTTAACATTCGTATCAATTATAAAGGTTCAAGTAACTTGAGAGTCAAGCATTTACTGTTTGAAGTCTGCCTGATTTTTGTTATAATTATGTCATACTGCAAAGGAGGAGACTGCTTATGGAAAATTATCTCTCAATCGGGGAGGTTTCCCGTCTGTTAAATATCCCGGAGCATACGCTCCGCTACTGGCAGGATGCAGGAATTTTCTCTGTCCGCCAGGAGATGAACAACTACAGGAAATACACAATGGCGGATCTGTTAAATATTGCAGAGGTTGCATTTTACAGAAATATCGGCATTCCGGTGAAGCAGATGGAACGGTTTAACCGCTTCGGCCTGGAGGATTACAGCCAGATTCTTGACGATGTGAAGCTTCGTGTGGAAAGACAGATGGAGGAACTGAGAGCCATGCACCAGCTGATTCTCCTGAAAGAACAGCACCTTCAGGAAATCAGCGTTCTCCGGCAGAGGGACTATTCCTGGGAAGACGTTCCATTCCGCTCTGTTGTCCGTTTCTCCTACAGCGATCAGGATAAGCTGACAGAGTATACGCGCAATCCCTCTCTCTATGTCCGGTGCATCGACACGAGATATCTGTCCCGGGAAGTCCGCGGAATTATCTGCGAAAAGCCGGCGCCTTCGGACAGTGTGCTCTGGGAAGCTGAACGGACGCAGACCTCCCGCTTCGCCTCCTTCTTAATCGAGGAGTATCCGGAGGAGGATTATTCCAACAATATACAAGAAAAGCTGGCTCCTATCAGGCGAAAGGCCGAAACGGGAATTCTGCTGGCAAATTTTCTGATGAGCGAGATACGGGATGGAAGAAAGGTAGATTATATGAAGGGATATGTAGAAATCGTAACGAGTTTATAATCGGGCGTCCCGGCTGCGCCTGTATTTTTCGGCTGCGATAAAACTCCCGTGCAGAAGAGCAGTTCATGCATGTGCTCTTTTGCACGGGAGTTTTTTATAACTACAGTCCTGTCGTTCCCAGATAATTAATCTCTTCTCCGTCTATGGCACAGTTTTCCAGAAATTCTTTCCTGTCTGTGTCATAAATAAAATCTGTCACTCTGCATCAGTGTCTGAAGTTCCATCTGTCATAAAAATATAGCCGGCTTCCCCTGAAAAGCCTCTGTCAGACAGCTTATCTTCCTCCCAGACTGCCCTCAGCTCATATACCATGCCTGCCTTCAGCTGAATCAGAAACCCTTCTTCATAGACAGCGGTTTCCTCTGCAGGGCTTTCCGGCTTTCCCAGGTTCTCAGCAGTCCAGCCGGTCACTGTTATTTTGTCTGGCATAACAGGACAGGAAACTGTGTATGGCGCGCCATCCATCTGATTGTAGTCTGGAATATGAATCTTTTCTGCCTTCTCCTCATCCTGCTCCAGAGGATGAATGCCGCAGGCTTCTATACAGATACCTTGATCCTTCTCCAGTTCAGACTGGCTTCTGTCTGGCTCCCGTTTCCAGCTATAGTTTCCCGATGTAAGTGAAACGATATTTAACTGGCTGGAAAGAGAATCTGTCAGGGTAAGCTCCGGCGGTTCTGTGAAACGCTGCCCTGAAAATGTACTGGTGCTTTTCCTTTCCTCTTCTGTTTCTTCTTCTGCTTCCAGAGACTTCCCCGGCTTTTCTTCCGGCATCCCCGTTCTGTTTTCTTCTGTTGTCTCCGTTTCGATTCTGCTTTCCTCCGCTGCCGCGCTCTTCTTCCGGCACCCGGAAGCCGAAAAAGCCAGACATAAAAGCAGTAAACTCATAGTCAATGTACGTTTTCTCATATTCACCCCTCCGGCAATGGAATTCTGATGTTTCACTGTTCTTTTCTGTATTGTACTATATAAAGTTTACTGCAGGTATGACTTTTTTCTTACGAATTGAAAAAGGACGCCCACAAGGAGCGTCCTCTTCTTATCATTTCTTTACTGAATAATCTTGACCGGGCACTTCTCCGCGCACTTTCCGCAGTTGGTGCACTTCTCGTAATCGATGACAGCCACATTGTTGTCCATGTGAATGGCGTCGAACTCGCACTGCTTGGTGCAGAGGGTACAGCCGATACAGCCTACGTCGCATTTGGCCTTTACATCCTTGCCCTTATCGTGGGAGTTGCACTGAACCAGATGCTCCGCCTTGTACGGAACCAGGTCGATCAGCTTCTGCGGGCAGGCTGCCACGCACTTGCCGCAGGCCACGCACTTCTCCTTGTCCACAACGGCAATTCCGTCGATGACATGGATAGCGTCGAACTTGCAGGCTTTCACACAGGATCCGAATCCCATACAGCCGTAGGAACAGGCCTTAGGGCCGCCTCCCGGAACAACGGCCGCCTTCTTGCAGTCCTCGATTCCGTGGTAGGTATATTTCACCTTTGTCTTATCGCAGGTTCCCTTACACTTTACGAAAGCTACCATCTTCTCGCTGCTTCCGGCTTCCACGCCCATGATAGCAGCGATCTTCTCTCCTACCGGAGCGCCGCCTACCGGACAGGCGTTGGCAGGAGCCTTTCCCTCTGCGATGGCCTTTGCCAGACCGTCGCAGCCAGGGTATCCGCAGCCGCCGCAGTTGTTGCCTGGAAGGGCCTCGCGGACAGCAGCCTCTTTTTCGTCTACCTCAACCTTAAACTTTTCACCGAAGAGTCCCAGACCGATACCTACGATGATACCGGTAGCTGCGATTACAACGGCTGCTATAATAATTGCTGTAACATTCATTTTCGTATCCTCCCTCTACAGTAATCCGGAAAATCCGAAAAATGCAATCGCCATTAATCCTGCTGTTACAAGTACGATCGGAGAACCCTGGAAGCTGTAGGGAACGTCGTTGCCCTCAATATGCTCGCGGATTCCGGCTAAGAGCACGATGGAGATCGTGTAGCCCACTGCCGTACCGATACCGTTTACAACGCTCTGCACAAAGCCGTAGCCGTTCTGCACGTTGGTTAAAGCTACGCCCAGTACGGCGCAGTTTGTAGTGATCAGCGGCAGGAACACGCCCAGGGCGTTGTACAGGGATACCATACACTTCTTTAAGAACATCTCTACAATCTGAACCAGAGCAGCGATGATAAGGATAAATACGATTGTTTTCAGGTAATCCATTCCAAGCGGCTGCAGCACAAACTGATAAATCAGGCTGGAAACAATGGAGGCGATGGTAATAACGAAGATAACCGCTCCGCCCATACCGGCAGCCGTCTCCACCTTTTTCGATACGCCGACGAAGGAACAGATACCAAGGAACTGGCTTAATACGACATTGCTCACAAGAGCTGAGCTTATCGCTATAACAAGTAACTCTTTCATCTATGCTTCCTCCTATTCATCCTTTTTTGCATCTTTATCCTTGCAGCTTGCGCAGTCGCCGCAGCATCCGGACTTTTTCTCCTTCTTCACGGAGCCGTTTGTAGCGCACGGAGCTTTCAGCTTATTCTGAAGCGCTGTCAGGCAGGCAAGTACAAAGAAAGCGCCGGGAGCCAGAATAAAGATAGATACTGGCTGATAGGAAGCCGGAGCTACCTGGATATTAAAGATCATACCGGATCCGAGAAGCTCACGGAACGCTCCGATTAATCCAAGGGCTACCGTGAAACCAAGTCCCATTCCGATACCGTCGAAAATGGAAAGCAGCACGCCGTTCTTCATGGCGTAGGACTCTGCACGTCCAAGGATAATACAGTTTACAACGATCAGAGGAATGTAGATTCCCAGAGCGCTGTACAGAGAAGGCACGAAGCCCTCCATCAGCATGTCGATAATCGTTACGAAAGAAGCTACTACTACAATCTCAGCTGGAAGGCGGACTCTGTCAGGAATCAGGTTTCTGAGGGCAGCGATAAGGGCGTTGGCCGCCACGAGAACCGCTGTTGTGGAAAGTCCCATTCCAATTCCGTTAATTGCTGAAGTGGTAACAGCCAGTGTAGGACACAGTCCCAGCATCTGAACGAAAATCGGGTTTTCCTTCCAGATACCATTATAAATACGTTCTATATACTTATTCATGTCTCCACCTCCTACTGTGCAACGCAGCTGGTATAGAAGTATACGGCTGCATTTACTGCGTTTGTCACTGCGGAAGAAGTGATGGTAGCGCCGCTGATAGCCTGAATCTGGGCATCTCCGGAAGCTGCCGTCTTTGTCACCTCAAATGTCTGGGCTGCTCTGCCGTTAAACTGGTCTTTAAAGGCAGGCTCCTTGGCTTTCATACCAAGTCCTGGAGTATCGTTGATAGCTAAAAAGCCTACTCCTGTAATGGTTCCGTCAGCTGTGATTCCCACGGAAATCTGTACGTCTCCGCCGTAGCTCTCGGAGGATGTGGAAGTGATCAGGTAGCCAATCACTGCGCCGTTTGCGTCAACCGCCTCCATGGCGCCGTCAATGCTTACTTTTCCAAAGCCCTGGCCTTCCAGATCTGCAGCTGCGGCAGACGCCTGCTCTGTCAGCTCATCTGTCTCCTGGAAATTGGCCGCGTCGGGATACACCTCTTTATAGGTAGCTGTGGCAGCCGCCTGCTGAGCCTTGGCAATCGGCTCTAAGGTAATATCGTGAACGCCTCCCAGACAGAAGCCTGCTACAAGGGTAATAACAAACAGGATAAATGTATCTTTTAAAATTCCCTTCATTATTTTTTAGCCCCCTTTCCGAATGCCTTTGGAAGTGTCACTTTCTCAATCAGCGGCACGAAAAGGTTTCCTAAGATAATTGCGTAGGATACACCCTCAGGAGAAGCTCCCCACAGACGGAAAATACCAGTCAGAATACCTAAGAACAGGCCGTACACAACCTGTCCAGTCTTGCTTAACGGGCTGGTAACGTAGTCTGTCGCCATGAAGAAGGCTCCGAAGATAAGACCGCCGGCGCATACTTCTTTTGCCACGTAGGTAATATCAAAGCCGCCGAACAGGAAGATAAACACAGCTACGGTTCCTATGTAAATCAGAGGAATCCTTGGGCTGATGACCTTCCTTGCGATCATATAAACAGCTCCGATTAACAGCGCAATGACGGAAACCTCACCGATGGTTCCAGGCACGCGTCCCACGAGCAGGGACATCAGATCCACGTCGTTTCCGGCTCTCATAGCTGCCAGAGGAGTCGCTCCGGACATGCTGTCAAAGCCAAGCTTTGCGGAAGAGAAGTTGTTCATAAATCCTGCAAAGGAAATTAAAAGGAAGCATCTGGCTGCCAGAGCCGGGTTCATAAAGTTCTGTCCCAGTCCGCCGTACAGCTGCTTTACTACGATAATCGCGAAGATACCGCCCAGGAATGGGATCCACACCGGGATCTCCGGCGGCATGTTGAGAGCCAGGATCATACCTGTCACCACGGCGCTGCCGTCGCTTACCGTAATCGGCTTCTTCATCAGTTTCTCATATACATACTCGGACAGCACGCAGGAAACCACGGTGGCAATCAGCACCAGAAGCGCGTGCATACCAAACTGCCATACACCATAAACGCTGGCGGGAATCATAGCAATCGCCACATCAAACATCAGATTCTGAGTGGTAATCTTATTCCGCACATGAGGTGATGACGATACGTTTAACAATTTTTCCATTTCTTCACACCTCCTACTTTCTGCGGCTGGCCGCAACTGCCTTCCTCATTTCCTTAAACGCCTGTGTCAGAGGTCTCTTGGCCGGACATGCAAAGGCACAGCAGCCGCACTCTACGCACTCCATGCCGTTTAAGCTCTGGAAGCGATCCAGATCTTCGGCGGAAGCGGCCTTCATCATCAGCGGCGGAACCAGATGCTCCGGACATACGTCCACGCAGCGTCCGCAGCGGATACACGGCGTAGGAGCCTGGGCCTTTACCTCGTCCTTTGTAAAGCAGGTAAGGGCGGAGGAAGTCTTGGCAACCGGGAAGTCCGTGCTGAATAACGCCTGGCCCATCATAGGACCTCCGGAAATCATCTTCTCCGGTTCAGTCTTAAATCCGCCTGCCGCCTCAATCAGACGGTTGTAGCTGGTTCCCAGTCTCACCTCATAGTTCTGTGGATTGGCAACTGCGTCTCCTGTCACTGTAATGATCTTTCTGATAAGCGGAGTGGACTCGCATACAGCATTATAAATAGAAACAACTGTATCAATATTGTCCACAACGCAGCCTGCATCTGCTGGAAGCATGGAGGAGTTGATCTCTCTCTTTGTCACTGCGTAAATCAGAGTACGCTCGCCGCCCTGCGGGTATTTGGTGAGAAGCGGACATACCTCGATGCGCGGCTCGTCCTTCACCATCTCAGTCAGCTTCTTGATAGCTTCCGGCTTGTTGTTCTCAATGCCGATCACGCCCTTGGCATTATCAAACAGCTGTAAAATCACTTTCAGACCGCCGATGATCTTTTCCGGCTGCTCCATCATCAGTCTGTAGTCGCTGGTCAGATACGGCTCACACTCTGCGCCGTTGACAATGACATGGTCAATGGCAGCCTCGTCCTTCGGAGTCAGCTTTACATGAGTCGGAAAGCCTGCGCCGCCCAGACCTACAATGCCTGCTCCTTTAATGATGTCCCTGATTTCTTCCTTGGAGAGCTTAGTACAGTCTCTGTGCTCCCCAAAGCCGTCCACTGCGCGGTCCTCTCCGTCATTTTCTACGATAATAGAGTCAACCATAGCGCCATTGGCAGCCAGCCTGGGCTCAATTCCCTTCACTACGCCGGAAACAGAGCAGATTACATTGGCAGAAATAAAACCGCCGGCCTCTGCAATCATCTGGCCCTTCAGCACCTGGTCGCCCTTTTTCACCAGCGGACGCGCCGGAGCGCCGATGTGCTGGGACAGCGGGAAAACCATCTCTTCGCCCGCTAACGGAGGCAGAACCTGAATCGGCTTGTCCTCAGACAGCTCTTTGCCTTCAAAGGGATGAATGCCGCCTATAAATGTAGCCAAACCCATTTAATAACCCTCTTTCTCTAGTTTGTTTTGCTTTTCTTTATGAAATCGTAACATCTTTTGTCACATTGTACTGAAAAGCTTTATCTTTTAAAGTATACCATAGTGAGAAAAATTTCACAATTAAAAAATTTAAGTTCAAAGCTGGAAGTTGTGTACATTTTTGTGTACACTGAGCCAGGCACTCCCGTAAGAATCAGGCTCTGTCGGGAAGTTCACTTCCCAGCAGAGCCTGATTCTTACGGGAGTATGGGGCGAAGCCCCCAAGCCGCAGACCGGCCATGTTGCAAACTGAAACATGGCCGGTCTGCGGCTTGAAAGGCCTGGATCATGACGAGGTCTGATTCAGGGCGAAAGACCTGGATCATGGCAAAAGTCTGATTCAGGGCGAAAGGCCTGGAGCATGACAGAACAGAGTAAAACCCACATTCAAGAACCGCAGAAGTTTTCCAGCGGCTAAGCTTTTGGTGGAGCGTGAAAACTTCCTACGGTTCTCGCCTGTTCTCTTGGCGCGTTTATTCCGTCTCCACCCTTACCAGGCTTCCCTCCTCGCCGCGCTTTACCGTAATCTTCTTTTCAATCTGCTCTCTCAGCTCCGCCACATGGGAAATGATTCCTATCATCCGCTTTCCTCCCGACAGCTCCTTTAACACAGCGATAGCTCTCGCTCTCGCCTCGTCGTCCAGAGAACCAAAGCCCTCGTCGATAAAAAGCGCGCCCATTTCCACGCTTCCCGCCGTATCTTGGATTACGTCCGCCATGCCAAGCGCCATGGCAAGAGCGGCCAAAAACGCCTCCCCTCCTGATAATGTTTTCACATTTCTGACGCTGTCCGTCTCCACGCTGTACACATCCAGGTCAAGTCCCGCTTCTCCCTGAAGGCTCAAGGCTTCCAGATCTCTGCATTTTAAAATAAACCGCCCTTCTGTCATCCGCTTCAGCCTCCGGTTGGCAGCATAAATCATCTGGGAAAAATACTGGCGCTGCACAAAGGTCTGAAAATCCAGCCGGGCCGTCTGGCTCATTTTTCCATCCGCCGTTATATAGAGGGTGTGGATCAGCTGATACTTCTCCATCAGAGCCGTCCTCTCCTTTAAAAGCTCCTTTACGGCCCCATACGCCTTCTCATATTCCGTCCTGGCCGCCGCTGCCTTTAAGGAAAGCTTTCTGGCCTGTGACAATTCTTCCAAAAGCTCTGCAAGCTGCGGCTTTACTTCATCCTCTGATTCCTCTGACGCTCCTTTCAGCGCTTCTTTACACTGGTTTGCCCGTTCTCTGGCAGCGGCTGTCTGCGCCTCATAGTCAGAAATTTCTTCTGAAAGCCGCGCTCTCTCCGCTTCCGTGCAGATCGCCTTTCTGTACTCCCCTTCATTGGCAAACCCGGATCTTCTGGCCCTTTCAGCAAACTCTGATTTTAACAGCGTCCTCTGTTCCTCCAGTCTTCTGCCATTCTTTTCTTCTGCTTCCTGCTGCCCTTTCAGCGTTCCTTCCTCCTGTTTCAGCCGTTCTGCTTCCCTTTCTGTTTCCTGTCTGCGCTGTGACAGCTGTTCCAGGCGGCCGACAATCTGAATCCGCCTCTCTTCTGCCTCTCTCTTCTGTTCCATGGGAAGGCGTTTTTTCTGTTCCTCCCACTGCGTTTTAAGGCTTGCCGTCTCAGCCAAAAGCGCCCCCTCATCCTCTCTCAGCCGGTTCTCCCGCTCCTGCAGAGCGCTGAATTTTTCTTCCTCTCTGCGGATCAGATCTGTAAGTTTCTCAAACCGGAGGGCCTCTTCCTGGTACTGTCTTTCCTCCTCCCGCTGTCTCTGTTCATCCTGTACAGCCAGAACATAGAAGGCTTTCATTTCTTCCAGCGCTGTTTCCAGACAGACCGGAACCTGCTCCCCGGAAGCTTCCCGCATTTCCAGATAAAGCGTTTTGCACTGCTCTGATTCTGCTTCTGTCTGCGCCCGAAGAGTCTGAACCTGCTCCATATGAATCCGCAGCCTTTGGTCGGCCAGATCCCTCTGTCCCTTTGCCTGTTCCAGCTCCTCCTCTGTCACATGTGCCTCTGCCAGCGAGGCGGGAGCCGGGTGAACCCGGGAACCACAGACAGGACAGGGAACCCCCTCCTCCAGGCTCAGAGCCAGAATTCCGGCCTGGGAGCAGATGAATCTGCGGTTTCGTTCATCATATTCTCTGGAAATCTCTTCGTAGCGGCTGGTCTCCTGCTGCAGCAGACGCTGTTCCTCTGAAAGCGCGGTCTGTCTCTCTTTCAGGTTCTCCAGACGCGCTTTCAGGCTTCTGATCCGATCCAGCTTTTCCTCTGTGCGTTTCCGCTTTTCTCTGCTTTTCTGGAGAAGAAGCGGCGCGCGGCTCTTTTCCTCCTGCTCTGCTTTCAGGAGGGCCAGCGCTGCTGCGGAATTTTCCTTTTCTTCCTCTGTTTTTTTCCGCGTTTCTGCCGTCTTTCTGAAGGCCTGCTCCGTCTGAGCCAGGCGGCGTCTCACTGCTTCCCAGCTGTCATAGAGGGGAAGCGCCTCTCTCAGCCTCGCCTCCTGCTCCAAAAGGGCTGGCTGTTCCCTCTCAAAGGCTTCGGCCGCCGTCTTCTTCTGCGCGTCAGCCTCTGCCAGTCTTTCTGTGAGGGCTGCAAGCTGGCCAGACAGACGCTCCGCGCCCTTTCTGGACTGTGCCAATGCGCTTCTGTTGGCAAGGATCTCCTCCTCCTTAGCCTGAAGAGGCAGAGCCTCTACTGCCTGTTTCAGCCGCCTTTTCCGCTCTTCCTGAAGCCCGCGCTCTGCCTCCAGAGCCTGAAGCAGTCCCTCTGCCCGGATCTGCTGCTGCCGAAGCTTTTCCCCTGCCCTGGCGGCCTCCAGTCTCCGCTCCAGACCGGTCTTTCTGGCCAGAACCTGCTGTTCCAGCTCCCGGCTTTCCTTCTCCGCCTGAAGACTGGCCGCAAGGGCCTCTTCCACTGTCTTTAAAATTTCTTCCCCCCTGGAATCCAACAGCCCGGAAACCTCCTTCCATTTCTGTCCCAGACAGCTGTCCTCCGGAATCTGCAGTCTGGAGGCTTCTCTCTCAAAAAATTTCCGGTTGTCCTCCAGCTTCCTGGTGAGGGCGCTGTTTTTCTCCCGCAGCTTTTGCTGGATCGCCCCATAAATTCCAGTGTCAAAAATTTTGGAAAAAATTTCCTTCCGCTCTTTTGAGCTGGCCAGCAGCAGCCTCATATACTCTCCCTGGGCAATCATGGCAGTCTGGGAAAACTGTTCCCTGTCAATCCCCACAATGGAGCGGATTTTTTCATTGATATCGGAAATCCTCCCAGGAAATTCCGTTCCGTCCGGAAGCGTCAGGGAAGCCCTGGCCTGCGACAGAGTCATGCTGTACTCTCCGTCCTTATTTTTCCGAAGGCTCCTTCTCTGGTAGGAAGGACTCCTGACAATTTTGTAGGTCTCTCCCCCGTCAGAAAAAACCAGCTCTACCCTCGTCTCCTGATCCGGCGGCGCCCACTGGCTGCGCATCATGGGCCCCTCTCTTCTCTGCCCGCTGGTCTCGCCATAGAGAGCAAATGCAATCGCGTCAAAATCGTGGTTTTTCCCGCTCCAGTATCGCCTGTAATCAGAAAAATGCCGTCCCCCAGCCTCTCAAAATCTATCGCCGTCTCCTTCACATAAGAGCCAAAGGCAGACATGGTAAGCTTCAGCGGCTTCATTTCATCTCCTCCTTTGCTTCCTCTATGATCTGCTCCATAAGAGCTTCCTCCTCCTTCGTCATTTCACTTTTCTGCACCACAGTGAAAAATTTCCGGAACACCTCCATAGGGCTTAGTACCGGCATAGGCTCCCCCTCCTCCTTCAGGCTCTCTCTTGTCCTCTCATTGTCAATCCTGATTTCCAGAATATGATCATATCTCTCCCGAAGCTGTTCGCGGAAATACGCCGACTCTCTGTCGTCTGTCAGCGTAATTTTAACAAAATCGTGGCAGGACGGTTCCTCCGCCTTTCCTAACACCTCCTGAAGCGTTCCCCTGACGCTTCTGACATCCTGAATCCCGGACAGAGGGAGAAAAGTCAGGATCGCTGGTTCTCCTTTTTCGGCAAGCTCCGCCATCACCACTGACTTTTTATGGTGCTCCTCGCTGACCGAATACTTATAAGGAGAGCCGCAGTATCTGACTGTCTCCCTGCCAGCCTTCTGAGGCCCGTGAATATGCCCCAGAGCCGCGTAGTCGAACAGATCCAGAGCAGAACTTCCTATGGCGTCCAGCCCTCCCGCCGTGAGAACCGCCGTCTCCGATTCGCAGGTTTCCGGATCCCCGGAACTGCTTGTAAAAAACTGGTGGCAGAGGATTACATTCCGCTCTGACGTATCAATCGTTTCCCTCTCCAGCACAGCCCGGAACGCGCCGTCATAGGTGTCCTCATATTCTCTCCCCTCCGCCCTGAGAAGCGGTCTCACATAGCCTGGCTTCATAAAAGGAAACAGGTAAAAATTCACATTGCCCCACCTGTCTTTTAAGGTAACCTTTTTCAGATGCTCTCCTTCTTTAGACGGCGGAAATGACGACAGAAAAATCCTGCCCTTTTCCAGAAGCGGCCCTGCAAACCCCAGCCGCTCCGGGCTGTCATGATTGCCTGCAATAATAAGAGCCGGAATCCCCGTTTCGCTGATCTGCTCCAAAAAATGGCCGAACATAGAAAAAGCCTCCCCGGACGGGATGGATTTGTCGTAGACGTCTCCGCATATTAAAATAGCATCAGGCCGGTAAACGCCTGCATACTCTGTAATCTGAGCGAGGACCCTCTCCTGATTTTCCTTTAAGCTCCAGCCGTTTAACTGTCTTCCGATATGCAGATCTGAAAGATGAAAAAATTTCATTCAGTCCCTCCTGATAAAAAATAAAAAGCAGCGTCCCTGCGCTGTCAGAATCTTCTTATATACTCTGGAATAAGAGAATGCCCGGTCCAGAGCGGCGCGCCTCCCTCTTCTGGATGCCGGGCATTTCCTATTCTGCTTCCTGGTTTGTCTCCTGATTTTCTAGTCCAGAATAATAAGAGCCATAAATACCAGATCCTGGTCTGTGCGGTTGGCGATCCCATGGCCGCAGCCATCCGGCGTGAAGGTCCTCTCCCCGGCCTTCACCGTTCTCGTGGTTCCGTTATCGTTGTACTCGCCCTCTCCCTTTACAATGTAGTAGGTTTCGCTCTCATTGTGATGCACATGATATCCCAGAGAACAGCCTGCCGGAATCGTCACCTCTGCAAACATCTTGCACTTTCCGTTTAACTCCGTCTCATTTAAAATGTGCTTAATAAAAATAGCTCCCTCGCCGCCGTTTGCCTGCTCCTTCTTTACAATTTCCATGATTGTTCCTCCTTTATTCTGCCTTTTATGTATGAAGAGTTTTCATCAGCTTCCTGAAATACTCCCGCTGTGCCTGAAATTCCCTGTTCGCCGGGTCAACAGACAGCAGATACTCTATTTTTCCCAGCAGACGGGCCAGAACCTGCTCCTCCGCCTCCTGGCCGCCAGCTCCCAGCCGCTCCATGTGGCTTTCTATGCCGTACTTTCTGCAGTAATAGCATTCCTGTCTGAGCTTTCTTCTGTAGTCCTTAGAGAGCTGGGCCTTTTGATTGACTGTGATTCCAGTTACCTCCTGGCGGCAGTTTTTCGCATATACGCCCGTTTTTCTCCTGTTTAATCTCATGCCAAGCTCCGATAAGTAGGACTGAACCTTGCGGATCACTTCGCCTGGCTCAAACGAGCCTGAGAATGTCATATCGTCGCAGTACCTGCTGTACCTGATTCCTCTCTGCCTGCACCAGAGATCCATCGAATCGTCAAAGGGCTTCATCACCAGGTTTGAGATAGCCGGGGATGCGGGAGAGCCCTGAGGAAGTCTCCCCTTACAGCAGCAGAGAGCAGTCAGAAGCCCCCTCACCGGAGGCGGAAACAGCGTTCCCGGAAAGGCCAGGCCGTAGACAGCCGAGCTTGTGATGCTTCCAAAAAAGTCCTCAATATCCAGCTTCAAAACGCTCTCCTGCCCCACATGAGCCGCAGCGTTGTCCCGGATTCCCACGCCTTTTCTGTAAGCGCAGGCGCAGGATGATACGGGGCGTTCCGATAAAATATGTTTCAGAATTCTCCTCTGAACCGCCTTCAGCCCGCTGTCTGGAATCATCAGGCAGCGGACGCCTCCAAAACGCTTTGGAATCTTTTTCTCCCTGTAATAGCAGGAGCTGTGCCTGCTAAAGCGGTAGAGCACAGCCATCTGGATCTCCTGGGGAATCTCCGGATCTCCCAGCAGTCCAAAGGAACAGATCATCTCCTTCCACTGCTCCTTCGTACAATATTTCCATATATCCTGTTCTCCTCTGCACACCGCCTGCATCTCCCCGCTTTCCCAGTGTCTCGGCTGCCCGGCAGACAGCACTAAAACGGCAATGCCGGTTCTTCCAAAGCCGTACCCCATATCCTCGAAGAGGATAGGAGTTTCCGGAAACCGGAAACCATGTACGGCGAAGGAGATTCGGAAGGCTGCGAAGCTGCCTGTCCTCTTTTTATCCACAGGAAGAGCGACTCGCTCTTCCAAAAAGCCTGTATGAAACGCTTTTTCGCTGCCGTCTGCCGGTGATGTCCCCTGTACACTAATGCTACCACAATTTATTTAAAAAAGAAAGCCGCGAAAATGTTCATAATTTCTTCACATCTTTTCCATACTTTTTTCACACTATCCTGGTATGATAAAGACAATTAAAAAAGCAGTTACTTTTTTAATTTATAAATTCTTTTTCATACAGGCCGGCAGTTGGAGACGACTGCCGGCTCCTCCCTTTTTATCCCATATAAAAAACCGATACGTCCTCCTGCCGCTTTATGAAAGCATTGGCAGAGTAAAACACGTATCGGTTTCTTTTTATTTCATCTGTAAGTCCTACATCTGCTCTCCTGCCAGAACCGGCTTCGCGCCGTCAGGAATCGGGCAGTCGTATCCGCCTTTTGTCTTCTTCTCGAACTCTGCTCTGGCCTCTGCAAGAAGCTCTGTATTCTCCATCAGGTCGATGGCAGCTCCCGCCAGCACCTTTCCTGCTGCCAGCACTCCCTTATGTCCGATGGAGGTAGCTCCGCAGGAGACGTTCTGCCAGCTGTGGCCAGGCGCATTGGCCGTAAAGCAGGCCACCCTGATCTGAGCGGTAGGCGTATTCCAGCTGACGTCTCCCACGTCTGTGGAACCTGCCCGCATCTTTTCACTGTAAATATAGGGAATCAGGAAGTCGTTCATGGCTTTTGTGCCGTGGCAGCTGGCCTGATCTACAAACTCCTGGGCTTCAAAGCTCTCGTCTACCATGGAACCTGGCAGCCCCTCCTTGGCCAGCTCGCAGGAATCGTTTAACTTCTTTGCAAATTCCAGCTCCGCTTCTGTATAGGAAGGAACTCCCACCTGGTCGAAATTCCTGTAGAGCAGCTGCTCTAACGTCTTGTTCGGCACAGTATTGGAACAGCCGTCAATAAATTTCTTCTTTACAGTGGTTTCCGTCATCATGGCAGCCGCCTCTGCAATCTTGTCGACTCTGGCCTGAAGCTTCATGGCATCCTTCATGAGCTTTGCCCGTACCATGTAGAGCACCTGCGCCTTAGGCTGCACCACGTTGGGGGACTGACCGCCTGTATCTGTAATAGAATAGTGGATTCTGCACTCGTCGCTCATGTGCTCTCTTAAAAACTGAACGCCGATGTTCATCAGCTCTACCGCATCCAGGGCGGAACGTCCCAGCTCCGGAGCTCCAGCCGCATGGGAAGCAAGGCCTGTAAACTGGTATTCTGTCTGGATACAGGAATTGCAGGTTCCGCTTGTCACCTCGTTGGCTGTGCCCGGATGCCAGGTCAGGGCTGCGTCTAATTCATTAAACACGCCTTCCTTAGCCATAAACGCCTTGGAGGCCGCGCCCTCCTCGCCGGGACAGCCGTAAAATTTCACGGTTCCGCTTCCTTCTCCCTTCTCCTCCAGGTAGTGTTTCACAGCCAGAGCCGCAGCCATGGCTCCTGCGCCAAGCATGTTGTGGCCGCAGCCGTGGCCGTGTCCTCCCGGAATCACTTCCTTCCTCTCCACAGCTCCCGCCTCCTGAGAGAGGCCGGATAAAGCGTCGTACTCCGCCAGAATGCCGATGATCGGCTTTCCGCTGCCATAGGAAGCGATATAAGCCGTCTCAATGCCGCAGACCGGCGTCTCTACCTGAAAGCCTTCTTTTTTTAACACTTCTACATAAAGCTCCGACGACTGGTGTTCCATCAGGGAGAGCTCTGCATAGCCCCAGATTTTATCGGAAACCTCTGTCACCAGCTCTGCCTTGCTGTCAATATATTCAAGAGCCTCTTTCTTTCCCATCTCTTCCTCCTGACTATCCGTTCTCTGCCGGATTCTCATCTGTTCTGGCTGTCCGCCGCATCCTCTTTAATAGAGCACCTTTCCTAAGAACTCCTTCGTCCTGTCGTTCTGCGGATGCTCAAAAATTTCAGACGGCGTGCCCTTCTCTGCAATCACGCCTCCGTCCATAAAGAATACCCGGTCGGAAACTTCCCTGGCAAAGCCCATCTCGTGGGTGACAATCACAGTGGTCATTCCCGTATTGACAAGCCCCTTGATTACGTCCAGAACCTCTCCTACCATCTCCGGATCCAGGGCGCTTGTAGGCTCGTCAAAGAGCATTACCTCCGGCTCCATGGCCAGCGCCCTTACGATGGCAAGCCTCTGCTTCTGCCCGCCTGACAGCTTTCCCGGATATTCGTTGATTTTATCCAGCAGGCCGACCCGGTTTAAAAGCTCCTTTGCCATCTCGTCCGCCTCCTTCTGAGTCTTCTTTTTCAGAAGAACCGGAGACATGGTAATGTTCTTTCCCACGCTCATGTTAGGAAATACGTTAAAGTGCTGGAATACCATTCCCATCTTCTGGCGGTGAAGGTTAATATCTACTTTTTTATCTGTAATATCGATTCCCTCAAAGAGAATCTGTCCCTCGTCCGGAACCTCCAGAAGATTTAAGCATCGCAGGAAGGTGGATTTTCCTCCGCCCGACGGGCCGATGATGGAAACCACCTCTCCCTTTCCGATGTGCTCCGTCACTCCCTTGAGCACGTGGAGGGAGCCGAACCGCTTGTGCAGATTTTCTACTGTAATAATGTTGTTACCGCTCATTTGCGCTCATCCTCCTCTCCATGTAATAGATTCCCTTGCTCAGGCTGAAGGTAACGATAAAATAAATGCATCCCACGATAATTAACGGCTCGATGGAGAGGTATAAAACGCCTCTCACTGTCTGCCATACGGTCATCAGCTCGCCTACAAAGAAGGTGGAAGCTAAGGAGGTGTCCTTGATCATCATGACGAACTCATTTCCCAGGGCAGGCATAATATTCTTCACTGCCTGGGGAAGGATAACCTTGACCATGGCCTGCTTCTGGTTCAGTCCCAGAGACCGCGCCGCCTCCATCTGCCCCTTGTCGACCGCCTGGATTCCGGAACGGATGACCTCAGACACATAGGCCGCTGAATTCAGGCACAGGGCTACCGTCGCGCACACCACAGGGCTTAAATTCATTTTTGGAAACGCCATGGGAAGCATAAAGTAAAAGAAATACAGCTGCAGAAGCATAGGCGTTCCTCTGACAATCTCCACGTAGATGCCGGCCACTGTATTTAACGGCCGGATCTTTGCAATTTTCCAATTGCTGAGTCTGAACATCGCCAGCAGGAAGCCCAGAAGGGTTCCCACTATGACGATGATTAAGCTCAAAAGAAGGGTAATTCCAAGTCCCTGCATAAAAAAGCATCCAGTATTTATCCCAGATATTAATGATCTTCTCTAACAAAACAATCATCTCCTCAGCTTTTTCCATTCCGTCTCTTTCAACTGGTTTTCATTAATCCATCTCAATTCCCAGAGCCTGGCCTTCTCCACAGCCTCGTCGTGCCACTGTGTGTAAAGTCCCTGCTCCATGACCTCCTCTACCGCCTCGTTGACAACCTCTAACAGAGCGTCCTCCCCTTGGGAACGCCTACTACGTTGCCCTCGTCGTTCTGTTTCAAACCAGAAGCCTGCAAACTGAAGCTCCGGATAGTTCTCAATCATCGGCTCTCCTACGGAGGTGGCCACTGCCACTGCGTCTACCTTGCCGGTCTGAAGCATCATAATACCGTCGTTGACAGTAGTGATCGTCTCCATCTGGGCGTCCGGAAGCTGCTCTGTCACCAGTCCCTGCTGCAGCGCTCCGTTCTGAGCCGCTACCTTCTTTCCTGCGAAATCCTCCGCTGTCTGGTAGGACTCCACCTGGTCGGCCATCACCAGAATTCCCTGGGTGCTCGGCATATCGCCTCTGTCGTAATCATATCCGTGGGATAATCCCATGTTTTCTGCTCTCTCCTCTGTGTAGGACATGCCTGCGATAGCCATATCCACGGAACCGGATGTAACGGCCGCCTGAACCGCCGCGAAATCCATGGGCTGGATCTCCAGCTCTACGCCGATTTTATCTGCAATGTACTTGGCCAGCTCAATATCGCAGCCCACATATTCTACCTGGCCGGAGCTGATGTCCTTAAATTCAAAAGGAGCGAAGTCCGGGCTGGTCGCCATGGTAATTTTTCCGGCTTCCTTAATCTTTGCCAGGCGTCCCTCTCCCTCGGAGGACTCTGCCGCCTCACTTCCCGCCTCTGTGCTCTGTGCCGCGCTTCCTGCCTCTGTCTTCGCCTCTGTCTGGCTGTTTCCGCCTGCGGAACCGGAACATGCGGTCAGGGAAACGGCTGCCATTAAACCTGTCAGTGTAAGTAATGCTGTCTGCTTCATTTTCATAATTATATCCTCCTCATATATCAGTTATTTTTATACGCTTTTGTGTATATATATTTAACTTGTAATGTATAATACCTCTATTTATGCAGTGTGTCAATAGTTTTTTTCATAAAATATGTATTTTTATTCATCCAGATATGAAAAAAGGCTGGAAATCAATGGAACACTGTCCCTTGATTTCCAGCCAGGCGCTTTCCTTTCAGACTGCACTGACGCAGTCTAATCCGGCTGTCTATTTCACTGTTTTGCCTCTTTAAAGCTCTCTTTTCATGGTCTTCAGGCAGTGGAAAAATGCCGGAAACAGGAAGATATCGGCAAAAATCCACGCTAACGGGCTTCCAAAGCAGGCGGCGATGTAGCCGAAAGCCGGAACCAGCACAAGGCCCGCCAGACCTCTGGCAGCCATCTCGAACACTCCCGCCAGAATGGCGAAGGTGCTGTAGCCCATTCCCTGAATGGTAAACCGCACCACATTGACAAACACCAATGGAATGTAGAAGGCGCTGTTGGCAATCAAGAACATGGAAACCTGGCGGATGGTCTCCGTCTCTCCCGCATCCATGAAAAGCAGGGCAATCTTATCGCTGAAAAACAGCAGAATCAGAAACGCAATGACTGCGTAGATACAGCCGATGATGGAAGAGCTCTTTAAACCGGTTTTAATTCTGTCAAGCTTCCCCGCTCCCACGTTCTGGCCCGCATAGGTGGCCATGGTGCCTCCCAGAGCGTCGAAGGGACAGCAGAAGAACAGAGTCACCTTGCTGCCTGCAGCCACAGCCGCCACAGCCATGGATCCCAGCGTATTGACGGAGGCCTGTAAAATCACGCTTCCAATGGCTGTGATCGAATACTGCAGTCCCATGGGAATTCCCATGCCGCATAGCCGGCCGATCAGGTGCCGGTCAATTTTCTTTTCATCCTTCTCCATTTTCAGAATCTCAAAGTGTTTCTTCATATATAGAAGGCAGAGAAGTCCCGATACAGCCTGGGAAATGACGGTGGCGTAGGCCGCTCCTGCCACTCCCATTTTCAGCACGACAATCGTGAATAAATCCAGCGCGATATTTAAGACAGAAGACAGAAGGAGAAAATAAACCGGCGTTTTGCTGTCTCCCAGAGAGCGGATAATTCCCGCCGTCATGTTGTAGAGGTAGGTAGCCGGAATGCCGGCAAAAATCACAAAAATATAGCCGAACGCCTGATCGATGATGTCCTCCGGCGTCTTCATCCACTCTAAAATCGGACGGCATAAGACGCACACAATCACAGCCATCACAATAGAGAACACCAGAGACAGCCAGGCCGCGTTGGCCGTGTATTTTCTCAGTCCGCGGTAATCTCCCGCCCCGAACCTCTGGGCCACCGGGATGGCAAAACCGCTGCATACGCCGATGCAGAAGCCGATAATCATGAAGTTCAGGGAACCGGTAGAGCCTACGGCGGCCAGCGCCTTCACTCCCAGGTATTTTCCTACAATAATCGTATCGACCATGCTGTAAAACTGCTGGAATAACAGTCCGATGAGCATGGGTAAGGCAAATCCCAGAATCAGTGTAAATGGCGATCCCTTTGTCATATCCTTAATTTCATTTCCTGCCACTCTCTTCTCCGTCCTTTCTTTCTGTGCTTATATATCTATGTATGTTCCATTTCCACAGCCGCTCTGCAGAAGCTCTGCGCCGGAACCAGCCGTCTCTACCGCATAAACCGGAGCAGAAGACGTCCCATAGGCATGCTTCTCAGCTCCTTCTCGTTCACCGCTCCCACAGTAGTTAAAAGCCAGCCGTAGAAAACAGCTCCCAGGCCTGCCGCTGCCAGGAGAGAAATCGTGTTGGAGCCTGTGGCCCACATGAGCCCCTGGTAGGCAAGGCGCGCCGCCGCCCCCATCACCGCAGAGCAGAACAGGGGAAGCAGAAACGTAGTCTTTACCTCCTGTCTGTATCCCAGAGTCCGTCCAATGGCAGCCCAGTTTAACACGCACACAGCCAGGGCGAAGGTGACGTTTCCTATTACAAGGCCGTACACGCCCCAGTTGAGCTTATCTAACATCACATAGACGAGGACCGCATGGACGGCCAGGGATATGGCTGAATGAGTAACCGACTTTCTCATCTGGTCAATTCCCTGGAGCACAGCGTTTGTGACTGTGGACAGGGAAAAGAAAACCACCGCGCAGGATCCCAGCATGAGAAGCTCCGCCGTCAGCTTTCTCCCGTCTCCGAACACCAGGCGCATCACCGGGGAGGCCAGGGCAAACATTCCTGCGGCGCAGGGAATCGCAAGCAGCATGTTAAATTTAATCGTCATATAAATTTTATCCACTGTCTCCTGCTCTCTCTTCATAACCCGGGAAGCCACAATGCTGGGAATCATGGAAGCTCCCAGAGAGGAGGCGATTGCTACGGGAACATTGGTGAGAAGCCTGTATTTTCCGCCGTAAATTCCCAGAAGGGAAAGCCTTTCAGCCTCGTCAAGCCCCTTGCCTCCCATAATCAGGCCAAACATGGCGTTGTCCACCGATCCGCTGAGCTGGTAGACAAACTGGCTCAGAATAATCGGCGCAAAGGTACACAGCAGAAGCTTCATAATCTCAGAATATCCAGACACTTCCCTGCTTCCTCCCTCCGACCGCCACAGCCCTCCTGCATTTCCTCTGGCAGCCGCCATCCAGACAGCCAGAATCGCAAAAGCGGCCAAAGCTCCTGCCAGCGTTCCGAGGGTTCCCCCCGCCGCACCGTAGGAGCTGGGGTTTTCCGTTCCTGCAAACCGGTTCATAAAGTCCCAGGAAGCCCAGATGCTGACTCCTGCGTGAACCAGCTGTTCCGCCACCTGGGATACGGAGGTGGGGACCATATTTCCCCTGCCCTGGAAAAAGCCGCGGAACACGCCCATCACGGCAAAGACCAGGATCGTCGGCGCCATCACCCTGAGGGGAAGCGCGCTTCCAGGACTGTTGAAAATCTCCGCCGCAATCCAGTCGGAACAGACGATGAGAAACAGGCTCATCAGTCCGCCTGTCACCACTCCCACGAAAATTCCGCAGTGAAAGACCTTTTTTGCGTCCTCCCTTCTGCCCTCCTGCTCCTTCCCGGCAATCAGCTTCGATACTGCCAAAGGCAGGCTGTAGGAGGACAGAATCAGGCCGATATTGTAGATTTCATAGGCCGTGTTATAATATCCGATTCCCTCGTCCCCCAGAATTCTGGTCATGGGAATTTTATAGAGAAGTCCGATCAGCCGCACTAAAATACCGGCCGCAGCCAGAATACTGCCCTGCAGCAGAAAATTATCTCCAGAATGTCTCTGTTTTCGTTCCATATGGCTTTCTCCTTTGTATGCCGTCTCTCAGCGTTCGATTTCTGTCATTTTTCGCAGCCAATATTTTACTACATTTTCCAAAAAATTCCTAGAGAAGATTTGTACAATTAAATCTTTGTAAATATTTGTAAATTCTGCTTGTCTTTTCATTTCTTTTTCTTTATGATTATCCGGGAAGTGTCGCGCCGAAGGGGCGCGCTCCCTACTTAACTATATTCAGGAGGAAAATTTTATTATGAATGCAACAGACATACTCGGCCTTCTCGGAGGCCTGGCGCTCTTTCTCTACGGAATGCAGATGATGAGCGCGGGACTGGAGGACGCGGCGGGCAACCGGATGAAGCAGATCCTGGAACGCCTCACATCCAACCGTTTTCTGGGAGTGGCTGTCGGAGCCGGAATCACAGCTGTGATCCAGTCTTCTTCCGCTACCACCGTCATGGTCGTAGGTTTCGTCAACTCAGGCATGATGACCTTAAAGCAGGCGGTCTGGATTATCATGGGCGCCAATATCGGAACTACCATCACCGGACAGCTGATCGCCCTTGACGTAGGCGCCATCGCCCCGCTCTTTGCCTTTATCGGCGTTGTATTTATTGTTTTTATAAAGAAGGTAGTGTTCCACCACTACGGACAGATTATCGCAGGTCTCGGTATCCTCTTTATCGGAATGGAGATGATGAGCTCCTCCATGATGCCGCTGCGCGATTCCGCCGCCTTCGTTGATCTGGTATCCAACTTCAGCAACCCGTTAATCGGAATTCTGGCCGGAATGATTTTCACCGCCATTATCCAGTCTTCCTCTGCATCCGTCGGAATTCTTCAGGCTCTGGCTGTCAGCGGAGTGATCGGACTTCCCACTGCTGTTTATGTGCTCTTCGGCCAGAATATCGGAACCTGCATCACAGCTGTTCTGGCTTCTATCGGAACCAGCAGAAGCGCCAAGAGAACCACTGTCATTCATCTGATGTTCAATATATTCGGAACCGTTCTGTTTACGGTTATCTGCATGGTAACGCCGTTAACCTCTGTCATGATGTCCTTTGCTCCTGACAACCCGGCGGCTCAGATTGCAAACATGCACACCTTATTCAATATCGTGACGACTCTGCTTCTGCTGCCTTTCGGAACTCTGCTGGCAGATTTAGCCGAGCGGATTCTCCCGGAGCAGGAAAACGAGGAGCCGGATGTGATGCGTCTGTGCTATATCCGTCCGGACGATAAGTCAAAGGAGCACCAGATTGGTTCTTCCGCCATTGTCCTCACAAATATCCGCAGCGAGCTGAGCCGCATGGCAAAAATGGCGGCGGAAAATGTGGAGAGCAGCTTTTCAGCCGTTATAGCCCAGAGTCCTGAGACACTTCCGCAGGTGGAGGAGAAGGAGGAGTACATCGACTTCCTGAATAAGGAAATCGCCAAGTACATCTCCCACACCATCGCCTTTGAGGCAAACGAGCGGGATTCGGCTCTGATCAGCGCCTTCTTTAAGATCTCCGGAAACCTGGAGCGGATTGGCGATCACGCCATGAATATCTGCGAGTACACCAAGCGGATCGAGGAGAAGAAAATCGCCTTCTCCGATCAGGCCAAGGAGGAAATCGCCCAGATGAAAGAGGTCTGCTCCGCAGCCATGAAGCTTCTTCTTCCCATGGAGGAGATGGACGTGTCCGCTCTCTCTGAGGCGGCTGCCCTGGAACAGAAAATCGACGATCTGACCCTTATGTTCCGCCAGAATCAGTTTAAGCGGATGCAGAAGGGAATCTGCTCCGACGAGGCCTGCATTCTCTACTCAGAGATGCTGACTGACTTTGAGCGTATCGGAGATCACATTTTAAATATCGGCCAGGAGCTGGCCCTTTCCTCCCCGGAATAGGAAGGAAAATAGAAAGGTTTAAAACGGCTTTTTATGGAAATGCAGAAACGCAGACAGTTTATCATCAACTTTTTATACTTCGGCATCATCTTTATGCTGGCCTTTGTCCTGCTGAAATACGGGCTGCCTATGGTCTCCCCCTTCGCAGCAGGTTTTGTGATTGCCTGCATCCTGAGGAAACCCGTGCTGTTTCTGGCTGAGAAGCTTCCTCTCAGCCAGAAGGCAGCCGCTGTTTTAACAGTGCTATTGTTTTACTGTACCATCGGCATTCTGTTCTTTCTGACAGGCGTCAAGGCCTTTTCCGCAGTCAGGGCCTTTTTCTTCCAGCTTCCGGAACTCTACACCTCCCACGTGGAGCCTGTTCTGGACGGTATTTACAGAGGCTTTGAGGAATCCTTTCTCCATATGGATCCCGCCCTTCTGGCATCGTTGGAGGAGCTGGTGCTGCAGTTTTCCCAGTCTCTGGGGCAGCTGGTGTCAAGCCTGTCAGGAATTGCCATGGGCTGGGTTTCCGGCGCAGCTTCTTCCCTGCCGGGGCTTTTTATCAGCCTTCTGCTGCTGATCATCTCTACCTTCTTCATTGCCGCCGACTACGAGACTCTGACCGGATTTTGTCTGAGACAGCTTTCCGGCAGGCAGAGGGAGATGTTCCTGCTGATCAAGGAATATGTAGTGGGAACGCTTCTCGTATGCATCCGCTCCTATGCCCTGATCATGAGCATTACCTTTATAGAGCTGTCTGTGGGGCTGACAGTCATCGGCGTAAAGAACCCCGTTCCCATCGCCCTTTTAATCTCCATTTTCGATATTCTCCCTGTCCTCGGAACAGGCGGAATTATGATACCATGGATTATTTTGGAAGCCCTCACCAGAAATTTTACTCTCTCCTTCGCGCTCCTGGCCGTCTACCTGTTCGTAACGGTAGTGAGAAATATTCTGGAGCCGAAGATCGTAGGCGCCCAGATTGGACTTCACCCCATCGTCACCTTATCCAGCATGTTTGTGGGGACGCAGCTGTTTGGAGTCATCGGACTGTTCGGCTTCCCCATCGTCTTATCCCTGCTGCGCTATCTCAACGAAAAAGGGATGATCCACCTGTTTCACAATTGATATTTTCCTGATTTTCCTGTATACTTACAGGGATAAAGGAGGTAATTATCATGAAAAAATTCAAATCCGCCGCCTTAGCCTTCGCTTTGGCGGCTTCCTTAATTGGCTGCTCTGCAGCTCCGTCAGAAACGCCGGAAACAAAAGAGGCCTCTGAGGCGCAAAACGCTTCCCAGACACAGGAAGCCTCACAGGCACAGAACGCCTCTGAGGCGCAGAAATCCCCTGAAACCCAGGAAACTCCTGTGAGAGTCGGTTCCTTAAAAGGGCCCACCTCCATCGGCCTGGTGCATATGATGGAAGAAGATGCAGAAGCGGGAAACTACCAATTCACCATGGCCGCAGCCGCCGACGAGCTGCTGGCGTCCGTCGTATCAGAAAAGCTGGATATCGCCCTGATTCCTGCCAATGTGGCCAGCGTTCTCTACCAGAAGACAGAAGGCCAGGTGTCTGTCATCGACATCAACACCCTGGGCGTTCTCTCCATGATTTCCGGAGACAGCTCCATCGCTTCCTGGTCCGATCTGGCTGGAAAAACCGTCTATCTGACGGGAAAGGGAACGACTCCAGACTATGTGCTTCAGTACCTGTTAAAGGAGCATGCTTCCCTGGACGGCTTCTCCCCGGAGGATGTCACCCTGGAATATAAGTCTGAGGCAGCCGAGATCGCAGCCATATTAAAAGAAAACCCAGAAGCTGTGGGACTTCTGCCCCAGCCCTTCGCCACTGTGGCTATGAGCCAGAACGAAGCGCTCCGGACTGTGTTTGACCTGACTGAGGAGTGGGATAAGCTTCAAACTGAGAGCAAGAGCCGTCTGGTCACAGGCGTTACGATTGTGAGAAACGGCTTTTTAGAGGAACATCCAGAAGAGGTGGAAGCTTTCCTGGAGCGCCATGAGGAATCAGCGAAGCTGGCCTTAGAGGAACCTGACGCTACAGCCTCTCTGATCGTAAAAACTGGAATTATCGAGAAGGAGCCCATCGCCAAAAAAGCTCTGCCCTCCTGCAGCATCGTATTTATCGAGGGAAATGAGATGAAAGACGCACTCTCCGGATATTTAGAGGTTTTATTTGAACAGGATCCCAAGTCTGTGGGCGGCTCCCTTCCTGGAGATGATTTCTATTACGGAGCAAAATAATGAAGTCTGTTAAGCTGGAACCGGGAAGGCAGACAACGCCTTCCCTCATCCGAATTGCATCCGTTCTCTTCTGGCTGGCTCTCTGGCAGGCGGCGGCCCTGCTCATTGGAAATTCCATTATTCTGGCCAGTCCTCTGGAGACAGGAAAAGCGCTTGTTTCCCAGCTGTTTCTCGCAGAATTCTGGAGTGTTTTTTTTGCTCCTCCTGCCTGCGGATCAGCCTGGGCTTTCTGGGAGCCTTCTCCTGGCGGCAGTCTTCGGAGCTGCCGCCTATTTTTTAAGGCCTCTTAGAGAGCTTCTGGCTCCTGCCGTCCTGCTGATGAAATCCGTTCCTGTTGTCTCCTTTGTGATTTTAGCCCTGATTTGGGCCGGCTCGAAACGTCTTTCCCTCTTTATTTCCTTTGTGGTGGTCTTCCCCATGATCTATGAGTCGGTACTGGCAGGACTGGCCAGCGCTGATTTCAGACTGCTGGAAATGGCGCAGGTTTTCCGGATTCCATTTGCAAGAACATTCCGTTTTATTTACCTGCCCGCCCTGCTTCCCTATCTGGCAGCCAACTGCCGTTCTGCCATCGGAATGGGGATCAAATCCGGAATCGCGGCGGAAGTCATCGGCATTCCAGAGCATTCCATCGGCGAACAGCTCTACATGGCTAAAATTTACCTGGAAACGGACCGGCTGTTTGCCTGGACTGCCGTCATTATCGCCATGTCCTGGTTCCTGGAGCGCTGCTTTCTCATTCTGCTTGAGAAAGCAGGCCAGAGGCTTCACACATCCGCGTCATTAAAGACGGCAGTGCGGAAAAAAGCAGGCGTCCCCGCCTCCATCCCTTCAGGCAGAATCGAGGCCATGGCTGGGTCTCTGCGTCCTCAGGAAGTCTGCGCCCGTCATCTTTCCAAGTCCTATCAGAACCGTCCCGTACTGTCAGACGTTTCGCTCACCGTGCAGCCAGGAGAACGCTGCGCTCTGATGGCTCCGTCCGGGATGGGCAAAACGACTCTGTTCCGTCTTCTTCTGGGGCTGGAGACTGCAGATCAGGGAAACATCCAGGCAGCTTCTGCAGGAGCTGTGTTTCAGGAAAACCGGCTGATAGAGAGCCTTTCGCCCATTGAAAACGTGCGTCTGGCCCTGCCGCCTCTTCCAAAGGCTGACACCCGGGCAGAGCTGTTTTCTATTCTCTCCTCCCTGCTTCCTGCGGAGTCCCTGATGCGGCCTGTCTCTACCCTGAGCGGGGGAATGAAACGCCGCTGCGCCCTGGCGCGGGCGCTCCTCTCCCCCTCGGAAGATCTGATTTAGACGAGCCCTTCACCGGTCTGGATGAAGACACAAAAAAGCAGGCCGTCCAGTTTATCGAAACCTGGCAGAAAGGAGACCTCTTCTCTTTTCCACCCACGATCCCAAAGGACGTCCTGCTTCTTCAGGCAAGACTGCTGCCTGTAGATTTTAAGCAGTCCTAGTGTCTGCCGTGCAGAGACATCTTTCTCTGCACTCAGACCGTATTAAATCCCAAGCTCTTCTCGAAGCTTTTCCACATCCCCATCTGCAAAACAATATCCGTCCATTCCGCAGGCCTTTGCTCCGTCGATATTTTCCTGGATATCGTCGATAAAAAAGGACTCCTCGGGACGGATATCAAACTTTTCAAACAGCCGTCTGTAAATGGCCGGATCCGGCTTTAAAAGCTTTTCTTCCGCCGACACCAGCGCGCCCTCCATAAGAGAAAAGCCTGGGATCTCATTCTGAAATACACGGAAGCGGAGGGAGGCGTTGGAGCAGACGTACATTCTGTATCCCTTCGCCTTTAAGTCCCTGACTACCTTCTCCATTCCCGGCTTGGGGCTGATATTGTACTCATGCCAGCAGTCCAGACATTCCTTTGCCAGCTTTCTCAGTCTCTCATTGGGAAGCCTGTCCTGGATTCGTCTGATGGCCTCCTCCTCTGTAATGGTTCCTTTGTCCAGCAGGATCCATTCCTCTGAGCCAAACAGGTATTTTTTAATCAGGGCCGTTTCCTCCTCAGAAGCCCCCGCATGTCTGGCCACAAGCGCCGGATCATAGTCTAACAGCACGCGTCCCATGTCAAATACAATGTTTTTTATGTTTGATCCTATCATTTTTCCTTCCTCCACTCAGTACAGCTATGTTCTGGTTTTGGAGTTATTATAGCACAAAGCAGCCAGCCAAGTGAATTATTATGTTCATAAGCTTTAAACACATTATATTACGAGAACTTATTTTCCCATATTTACGACATGAATGGGATTTCCCTCCAGGAACGCCTTCACATTTTCTACTGTAATATCCATAATCCGCTGTCTTGACTCTTTAGCTGCCCAGGAGATATGGGGGGTAATGATGCAGTTATCCAGGTGAAGGAGAGGATTATCGCTTTTCACCGGTTCTGTGGAGACTACATCCAGTCCTGCCGCGCGGACTTTTCCGCTCTTCAGCGCGTCGGCCAAATCCTGCTCTGCCACTAACTGTCCGCGGCTGTTGTTGATGATAATAACTCCGTCTTTCATCTTGCCGATATTTTCTTTATTAATAATCCCCTCTGTCTCAGGAAACAGCGGGCAGTGCAGGAAGATGACGTCAGAGCTGGCAAATAAGGTATCAAGATCCACATATTCTGCCGTTTCCCTGCCTGCGTCGTTTGGATGGGCGTCATATGCCAGCACCCGCATATCCATTGCCTTTAAAATTCTGGCAGTTGTCTGTCCGATGCGTCCCAGACCGATAATTCCCGCCGTTTTTCCGGACAATTCAATCATAGGATAATCCCAGTAACACCAGTCCTGATGACGTTCCCATGTTCCGTCCTGAACCGTCTAATTGTGATGGCCATAGTGGGAACAGATTTCTAACAGAAGGCCGACGGCATACTGGCCGACAATCTGAGTGCCGTAGGTAGGAACGTTTACAACAGGGATTCCTTTTTCTGCCGCATAGCTGTAATCAGCGGCGTTATATCCAGTCGCGAGAAAAGCGATCAGCTTCAGATTTGGGCATTTGTCAATGGTTTCTTTTGTAATAGGCGTCTTATTCGTAATCACAATCTCTGCGCTGCCAATTCTCTCTGCGATAATCGGATCCTCCTCATAGGAAGTTCTGTCATACACAGTAACCTCTCCCAAAGCCTCTAATGCCTCCCAGGATAAATCGCCGTGATTTTCCGTATAGCCGTCTAACACTACGATTTTCATTTTCTCATCCTCCTGATTTAAAATTGACAGAACCGTTTACCTCAAATCGAATCGCCATATTCTTATGAGATAAAAGAAAAAACCTCGTAATCCCATAAAACATTTGTTTTTAGGATTACGAGGTCTGCTCTCGTCTATCAAAGCTGCTGACGGGAATCGAACCCGCCGAAAAGCCTTGTAAAATCAAGGCCTGACGGGTGTCGTGTTGCATTTCGTGTTGCATAGACAGATATATTTCCGAGGATGGTACAATATTTCAAAGTATTTCCAAACAAGGCGGTGGACAATCTACCGCCTTACATATTTATGTTCTTCAAAATCATACTCTCCCACAATCCTCAGAACTCCCCTCTCATCTGTTACCATACACTGTCCCTCATGGATACCTTTATCCTGGCAGAGAAAGAATCTTTCGCCTGCCGGATCTGTCTGATAACCGGTCAGCATGTAGCCGGCATCGTCAAACAGGTACCAGCCAGATGTGCCGCCGGTTGCTTCGGTCAGCCAGTACCAGCCGTTTCTGGCGTAAGAGCCATCTTTAAACTGATACCACCAGCGTATGCCATCAGCGGCCTGGATGAAACCCTGAGGATATTCCTTCGGAGCTGTGGCTGTCAGCGCTGCCTTGAAGGCCTCCCAGGTGTGGGCCGTGTGGTTGTAGACGTAAGGATTCGGGCAAATTTTCCCTGTTACGTCGTAGTGGCGGATCACACGATCTGCCGGAATACCATATTTCTTCATCAGCTCCCTCGTCAGTTCAATAGCCGCCTGAACAGTAGCATTCTCGAAGTACCAGTCCCGGCTGTCTGCTGCCTGGCTCCCTTTATTCCTAACACACAGCTCGATTCCGATACTGTTGGAATTCCGACATTCCGGATGCCGGTAAGACTTCGCCCCGCAGTGCCAGGCAATGTCGCCATCCTCTACGCTCTGCCAGATTTCCCCGCCAAATCCCACATAGTAGTGGGCGCTGGCTCCGATGTACTTGCTGGCATAGTATCGGCAATTAGCCTCTGCCCCGCCGGTGGCGCCGACATAGTGGAGCACGATGTACTTGATACGACTGGTATCACCCAATCGGTTAAGATTGTAAGGAGTCAGCAGTTTGTTAATCTGCATCGTCAATTCCCTCCTTTCCGTCCGGGCCCATCGCATCCGGAACGATGGCTGCCTGGAAGTCCTGCAGTGCTGTTTCCGATGCTTCCCCGGCCTCCTTCTGAAGCTCTGTAAACCACTTGTCGCCAAGATCTGCTCTCTGCATACTCTTTACCATATAGGCTCCTTTCCAGGAGGCCCGAAGGCCTCCCACCATAAGTTCCGACGTCACAACTATTTTCCCGGGCCAACCGGCGTATTTCCACCGCCTAAACCTGGACCGACTGGCGTATTGCCTAAGCCCTCCAGGCCCGGTCCTACTGGTGTGTTTCCCTTTCCCTCTGCTGCAGGGCCTGTAGCTCCAACATCGCAGGTGCAGTCTGCAATCGGCTCAGGGATGTGGGTTCCTGCCTTCTCCTGGTCAAATCCGTTCTCTCCGTGTACTGGGCATTTGTGTGTTCTACTCATAGTTTGAATCCTCCTTAAAAAAATTTATTAAAAAAGCAGCCTGTTGGTCCGCCTCTTGTCTTGATTTACGTTTGCCCCGGATCACCCGCCGGAGCTTCGGGAGATGTGGGATCACCTCCTCTCCTGTTTATCCTTATATCCTGTCCGTTCCCATATCTCTTTCAGACGCTCCCATCCATCCATAGATACCAGCGCTACAATAAACGCTGCCAGAATACATGCAAATATCATAT
>ENA-OQAB01000091-OQAB01000091.1-human-gut-metagenome-genome-assembly--contig:-NODE-91-length-48922-cov-4.408034_pt1 | contig 48922 bp, 39 predicted proteins | sample MGYA00242490_ERZ504517 | MGnify/ENA primary metagenome ERZ504517 (study PRJEB26092, sample SAMD00036298) | human gut metagenome | host: Homo sapiens | study: EMG produced TPA metagenomics assembly of...
GCCTCCATTTTTTCCGCAGTGCCTACAAACAGGATCTGTGCCTCCGGATGGCGCTCGCGCACCATTCCCGCAGCTGCCAGTGCGGGATTGATATGGCCGCCCGTTCCACCGGCGGCAAATAAAACCTTCATAAAACTTTCCCTTTCTGTTCCTAACAATCTGAGCGTAAAAATTTTTCCCGATGTTGTTTTACATTTTCCGCACCCTGGAATAGCGTGATACGGACAAGACGATTCCCATTTCCATCAACAAAATCATCAGCGAGGTGCCGCCATAGCTGAAAAACGGCAGGGAAATGCCCGTATTGGGCACCGTGTCCGTAACAACTGCAATATTCAGCGCCACCTGAAGGCCCACTTGAAACACAAGCCCCATGGCGAGCAACGCACCGAATCGGTCGCGCGCCTTCATAGCGATAACGAAGCCACGCCACACGAGCAAGCCAAACAGGATGATAATCGCGGTTGCTCCAATGAAGCCGAGCTCCTCGCAAACGATGGAGAAAATAAAATCATTCTGCGGCTCAGAGACATAGAGGTGCTTCTGCTTAGAATTGCCAAGCCCTGCCCCCAAGAACCCGCCGGAACCGATCGCATAGAGCGACTGGTTGGTTTGCCAGCGCGCTCCGAAGGGATCGAAATCCTTATCCAACCATGCCGTGATGCGCTTTGCCGCATAGGATGGCAACTTATCTGGAAAGATCACAAAGAAAACCACCACCGCAATCACCGCAACCGCGCCAATGACAAACCAGCGCATTTTGACCTCGCCAAAAAACATCATCGCCACGCCGATTGAAAACATCAAAATCGTACCGGACAGATGGTTTTCAAGAAACACAAGCCCGCACATAAGGCAGATCACTGCCGCATAAAAGAGCATATAGAGCGTGGAAGTTGCCTTGCACGGGTTAATCAGGCCGTTGGTTTTATCACGCAGAAAATTCGCCGTTCTTCCCCGGGAGGGCGTTTTATCAATAATCTGCCGGTGGTGCTTCTCCATGCTCCAGGCACAAAAGAGCACCAGCGCCACCTTGGCGATCTCCGAAGGCTGGAAGGTAAAACCGCCTGGCAGCGGAATCCAGCGCTTAAAATCGCCCAGATTGGTGTGATAAAACAGCACCACAACCAGCAGCACAATCGATATTGCAATGCCGGGTATGGCAAGGTACTTATACCATTCATAGTTAATCTTCGACACCAGGAACATCAGCACTACGCCTACAATGGCAAAAATCAGCTGCCGTTTAAAATAATAGGTGCTGTCGCCATCATTATAATAGGCGTAGGTATAGCTGGAAGAAAGCAGCATAATCAGGCCGATGGTCAAAAGAGCGAGCGTAAACATCATAAAAGGCACATCAAACGCATCCTTTGACATCAGTTTACGCAGCGCAGAGACCTTGCTTGTACCCTGAGGCTGCATTCGGTTGCGGTTGCGCGCCGCATTCGCTCTGTCTGCCATGATCAGGCCTCCTTCGTTTCCATCCGGCCGGGAATTCTCAGCCGAAATACATAAGCAAAGCTCCCAAAGCCCCGCCCAAGATCGTGATTGCGCTAAACACAAAAACGATCTTCGTCTCTTTCCAGCCGGACATTTCCAGTCCGTGATGAATGGGGGTCATTTTGAAAATACGCTTGCCAGTGCCCGTTTTATGCTTCGTAATTTTAAAATAGGTGCGCTGAATAACCACGGAGCCGCCTTCGATTACATATATAATGCCCACCGGCACCAAAATAATCGGGCAATCCAGCGAATAGGCCAGCGCCACTACCATACCGCCGAGGAACATAGAGCCGGTGTCGCCCATCATAACCTTGCCCGGATACCAGTTCCAAATCAGGTATCCGCCGCATGCGCCGGCGAGCGCCGCTCCCATGATGCTCACGCCCATCGCCTGCCGCAGAACGCCCATGATCGCAAAGGAAATTGCGGCGAGCATCGTCACGCTGCCGCACAGGCCGTCGATCCCATCGGTAAAATTGACGGCATTGGTCGCCGCATAGATGACGATAATGCCAAATAAATAATAGACAATCGGATGAAGAGGAATATTCCCCAAGAATGGGATATACATATACGTTCCGTTTGCAATATGCAAAGAGGCAAGGTAGGCCACCGCCACAAGAAGCTGTGCGGCCGTCTTTTGCTTTTCCGTCAGCCCAAGGTTGCGTTTTTTGACCACCTTGATGTAATCATCCGCAAAGCCGATGATGGCAAAGCCAAGCGCCATCAGGATGCCTCCCCAGAGCTTTGTGTTCGCGTTTGCGCCACTCAGGTCGGCCCCTGCACGAGATGCCCGCCTAAAAATAATCGGTCAGTGTCACGGCCAAAAGCGCTGCAATTGTGGCGATGATGAACATAATGCCGCCCATAGTAGGCGTGCCCTGCTTTTTTTATGCCAACTCGGTCCGATATCCAAAATCGTCTGCCCAAATTTCAGCTTGTGCAGCCATGGCACCAGCACGATACCCAGCAGCGCCGATACTACAAAACCGAGCACAGCGCATAGTATGATTGCAACCGTTGTGTTCATTTGATTTTCCACCCCTCATAAATTGCTTCGATTAGCTCCTCGAACCGCATGCCGCGGCTCGCTTTGAAAAGCACGGCGTCACCCGGCTGGAGCGTGCGCAGCAGCTCTTCCAGCAGCCCATTTTTGTCAGCCGCATAAAAGCACTGTGCAATGCCCGCCTCGTTAGCTGCCTGCGCCATCCTGGCTGATTCGGGCCCACAGGCAAAAAGAAGCGCAACGCCCTCCTGCGCCGCAAATGCTCCAATTTGCGCGTGCGCCTGCCCGGAGAGCGAACCGAGCTCCAGCATATCGCCCAACACAGCGATGTGGCGCTTAGCATCCAGCATCCGAAGCGCCCGAATGGCCGCGCGCATGGAATCCGGGCTCGCATTATAGCAATCCTCCAGGATTGTCACGCCATTTGCCTGCCTGACGCGCTGGCGCATCCCCGCCGGCTCATATTCGCCCAGTGCTTGGGCGGCGGCCTGCGGCGCAATGCCCAGGATGAGCCCCGCCGTAAAGGCCGCGAGCGCATCATAGACAAAATGCATTCCCACCACAGGCATCTGGACGCTGACGCTGCCATAGCCATAGTTGATCGTGAAGGAGAGCTCGCGGTCACTCTGCGTGATTTTCTGCGCGCGGATGCGGCAGCGTTCCTCTTCGATTCCATAATAGAACACCGGCCGCCCTTTAATTTGCGCGCCTGCGAGCAGCGCATCGTCCCCATTTAGAATTAGCGGCGCGTATTCATCCATTCCGTCGAGCAGCTCCAGCTTCGCCTTGCGGATATTTTCTCGTGAGCCTAACTGCTCCATGTGGGAAACGCCTATGTTCGTGATGATCCCCACCGTCGGCGCGGCGGCGCGCGCCATGCGGGCGATTTCCCCGAAGCCGCTCATGCCCATTTCAAACACTGCCGCGCCGTAGCTTAGATCCAGGCCGAAGGCCGTCATAGGCATGCCGATCTCATTGTTAAGGTTCCCCTCGTTTTTTAAGGTTTTATATCGTTTTGAAAGGACGGCGGCCGTCATCTCTTTCGTCGTCGTTTTACCCACGCTGCCTGTCAAACCCACAACGGGGATTTGAAAAAACTGGCGGTAGTAGCCTGCCAGCCGAAGCAGTGCCTCACGCGTATTTGCCACTCGGACATACGGCCCGCGACAGTGGATGTCACGGTGCACCATCACGGCCGCAGCACCCTCCTCAAAGGCCTTCTCCACGAAATCATGCCCATCGAAGCGATCCCCCTTGATGGCGATGAACAGGCAGCCTTGCGAGATCTTCCGACTATCGATACAAACGCTTGTAACTTGCGCTTCCCCATGCGCTTCTCCCTTGCAGGCCAGCGCGATTTCCCCGATTTGAAGCGGCAGCATAGGCGTCTCCCCTCTCTGTTAAACCTCTTGTTTCAATTCTTTTAAAACCTGCGCTACAATCTCTCGCTCGTCATAGTGGATTTTCCCAGCTTTTAAAACCTGATAGGTTTCATGACCTTTCCCGGCGAGCAAGACGATATCGTCCTTTTGCGCCAAGCGCATGGCAAGGCGAATAGCCTTTGTTCGATCCGGCTCGACATGCACGGGGATGGGAGCTTCCCGCATTCCCTCCAGCACGTCCGCAATGATTTGTTCCGGTTCCTCGGAACGCGGGTTATCCGATGTAACAACCGCCACATCCGCAAGCCGCGCGACTACAGAGCCCATTTTGGGGCGTTTGGTTCGGTCGCGGTCGCCTCCGCAGCCAAATACGCAGAGAATCCGCCCGTGTGCGATCTCCCGCAGGGAGGAAAGAATATTCTCCAAGCCATCCGGCGAATGGGCATAATCGATAATGACGGTATAGTCCGTATTGGTAGGAACCACCTCGATGCGGCCCTTGACCCCTTTTGCCGCGCGAAGGGCGCCCAACGCTTGTTGAAAGGGAACGCCCGCCTTCATGGCGCAGAGCAATGCGCCCATAGAATTATACACCGAAAAATGGCCGGGAATGCCAAGATGCACACGGCCGATCATACCGCTGCCCACCAATTCATATTCCACACAGTCCGGCAGATCGCGCACGTTTTTCGCCGTGAAGTCGGCGCCGTCCTGCCGGATAGAATAGGTGGTTACCACGCTTTTTGTGCCCTCTATCATAGCGGCGGCCGAGGAATCGTCAAAATTGATAACAGCTTGCTCTGCCTGCTCAAAGAGCTTGTGCTTTGCCGCCCGATAGTTTTCAAAGGTGCCGTGATAATCGAGATGATCCTGCGTCAGATTGGTAAATAGTGCGATATCAAAGCGCAGCCCCGCCACCCGCTGCTGTGCGAGCGCCTGGGAAGAAACCTCCATCACACAATGCGTACAGCCCGCCGTTACCATCTTTTGGAAGAGCTCGTTGAGCTCATAAGGGTCCGGTGTGGTGAGCTGGGCTGGGAACACCTCATCCCCCGCCATATTCTGCACAGTGCCGATGAGCCCTGTGCGATACCCCGCGGCATCCAAAATTTCTTTAATCAGGAAGGCCGAGGTTGTTTTGCCGTTTGTTCCTGTTATGCCAATCAAATGAAGCCGTTGCGCCGGATCGTGAAAAAGCGCTTCGCACATGAGTGAATAAGCGGCCCTCGTATCTGGCACGAGCACTTGGCAGGAAAGCCCCGTATCAGCCTGCGCAATCACTGCGGCAGCGCCGCTCTCAACTGCTTTCGCCGCCAGCGTATGGCCGTCAATGTGATTTCCTCGGATGCAGACAAACGCGCATCCAGGCTTTACCTTACGGGAATCATCAGTGATAAATGTGATCTCCGGGTCGAAATCCGGCAGTTCCGGAGTAACCCGCCGCAGCAATTCCGATAAACGCATTGCCGCACCTCCATTTCTGAATCGAATATAGTTTAGTATAACATAAAACTGCATGCTTTATGGTGCCGTTTTGCTTTTTCTCTGCGCATTTTCTGAAATGCACCTTCCTAGTGCATCATAAGCAGACGAGCACGCTGCACGCTCTGAATTGCAGTCTTAATCTCTGCGCATGGCGCAGTCTTAATCTCTGCGCATGGCGCAGTCTTAATCTCTGCGCATGGCGCAGTCTTAATCCTGCGCCAGGTCGTTAACGCCTACATTGGATTTAAAATAGATCGTCACCACGGTGCCTTCGTCAACCTGCGTGCCCGCTTCTACGCTTTGTTTATAGGAAACAGATTCCCCCATGGTCAAAGAGTTGCCGAATATCTTCGGATTCAGGCCGTATTCCAGCGCCTTTTGATTGGCTGCCGCCACGCTCAGATTATTGCTCAGATCCGGCACGGTCACCTTGCGCTTCTCAGAGGTTTTATCTGTGTATAGGACGACAACGCCGTTTTTGGGGATAAGCTGCCCTTCGGCGGGCATCTGGCTGACGACTGTTTTGCCTTCGCCGACCGTCCTGATGTTAAAGCCGCTGAGCGCTTCGCGCGCTTTGGCGACGGACAGCCCTGTGACCGACGGCGTTTCCTCGCCGAGATCTGCCAGCTCTTTGGCGGTATATTGTGGATCCACATTGAGATAGTTGAGCGTTGCCTCCGCCACCTCTGCCGCAACGGGCGTTGCGATCTGACCGCCGTTGATCTGGCCAACCGGCTCGTCGATTACGATCAGCATGGAAATCTTCGGATCGTTTGCCGGAGCGAAGCAGACGAAAGACGCGACATACTTGCCTTCCTTTTTACCGCCGCCTGCAAGCTTTTCGGACGTACCGGTTTTGCCCGCCAAGCGGAAGCCGGCCACATAGGCGTTTTTGCCGGTGCCTTCGGAGACGACATGCTCCATCATATCTGCAACCTTAGCCGCGCTCTTTTCTGAAATAACCTGACGCTTCACTGTGGGCTGTGTGGTGGAGATTGTGTTGCCCTCCTCGTCCAAAACGGAGGAAACAACATAAGGCTTCATCATCTTTCCGCCGTTGGCAATGGTGTTAACAGCTGTCAGCATCTGAATCGCCGTGGTCTCAAAGGTCTGGCCGAAGGAGGAGCTTGCAAGCTCCACGATGCCAAGCTGCTTGAGCGTATGATAAGAACGGCCTTCTACCGGCGCCGTTTCACTGGGCAGGTCGATGCCTGTTTTCTCCGTGAAGCCAAAAGCCTCAAAATACTTATAAAATTTCTCCGCGCCGAGGTGCTGGCCGACTGTGATAAAAAACGGGTTGCAGGAATTCATCAAGCCATGGGTGAAATCCTCCGTGCCATGGCCCGCGCGTTTGTGGCAGTGAATTTTTGTGCCCGCCACGTTGATCACGCCGTTGCAGGTGTAGGTAAAGTTTTCCGGGATCACGTTTTCTTCCACTGCCGCAGCAGCCGTGACAACCTTAAAAACAGATCCGGGCTCATAGGTATCCGTAATCGCGCGGTTGCGCCACTGCGTATACTGCGCGCTGGTAAGCTCCTGATATTTTTCCTCCGGGTTCGTAATCTTTTCGAGCTTCTCCGCCGTTTCCTTGTCTGCGATGGTGTGCGGCTCGTTTGGGTCAAAATCCCCTTTTGTGGCCATGGCAAGGATGCCGCCGGTCTGCACATCCATCACAATCCCATAAGCGCTTTTCGCCTGGGCGTTCACACGCGCCTGATCGAGGCTTTTCTCCAAATAGTATTGGATGACTTCGTCAACCGTAAGCACGAGAGAGTTGCCTTGCTTGGCGTCATATGTTGTTTCATACGGCGTATCCATGCTATCCATGCCGGCGTTTTTCGCCGTCAGAATCCGCCCCGGCGTGCCGGAAAGCGTTTCGTTATATTTCGCCTCCAGCCCCCACCGGCCCACACCGTCCGCTCCAGTGAATCCCAAAACAGTGGAAGCAAGGTGTGAGTTTGGATAATAGCGCTTTACATCCGGGTCGATAAAAATAATTTCGGCATAATAGGCATCCTTTTGATCATCGGGCACATTCTTCTGATCAAATTTTTTTGAGCGCATCATCGTGCTTGGAAATAAAATCGCTAACCGCATCCTTCATTTCCTTTTCTATCTGCTTTTTAACCGCCACATAGCCGTAATTTGATTTCTGCGCTTTTTTTAAGATGGTTTCCTTATCCATTTCAAGAATTTCGGCCAACCCCTCAGAAATCGCCTCACGCACCTTGTCGTTCGGAATTTTGGAGGGATTGATGTAGACAAGCCAAACATTAGCGCTCTGGGCGAGCACTTTTTTATTCCGGTCGTAAATCAGGCCGCGCTGCGGCTGAATCTCTGTATCGCTGAGCTGCTGGCTTTCCGCCTTGCTCCGATATTCATCCGCCTGAATCAGCTGAATCCGCACCAGGCTTGCAACATCCATCCCGAAAACGCCGAAAAGCAGCGCCACCAATACGGCGACCGCGCGTTGCACCATATGGCGCGAAGGTCTTTTACTCATGAAAATCATCATCCTTTCAAACTATTCACATGGATGAACGTGCTTGTATCGAAACAGCGGTGGCCGCACCGCCGCCGCACGGAAAGCCTGTTTCCGCGCGGCGTCAGCCAGCTCACCGCATCAAATTCTGTCTGCAACGCTCCGGCCGCTCCGGCCGGAATCAGATGCCGCCTTATTCATAGGTATTGCCCTGCTAAAAGAGATATTCCAAAAAATCCTTGAATGCCGATCCGGCGGATGGCTTTTTCGCCTCTTGGTTCGCGCCGGCAGAGGATTGCGTTTTGGCGCTTCCGGCATCCTTATCTTGATGCGCCGCATTCCCAGTGTCAGAGGCATCATTCGACTGCCGGCTCTTGCCGTTGGCCAAAAGAACCTCGTTATCCTGCGGGATATTGATGCAGGCAACCGGCGCATCATTTTTCACCATACCCAGCTTTTCGCGGGCATAGGCTTCCACCTTATCAAGGGATAGCTTCGCGCTCAATTCCATATTTAGCCGGGTATTTTCGCTTTGAGCGATTGCCATCTGGTTTTCAAGCTGCCGATAGGCATGCGTCAACTCATCCTGACGAACCTCGCTGTAAAGCATCCCGCCCAAGAGGGAAATCAGGAGGCCGGAAACCAGGATGGTTTTTACCGTTCGGCGCAAGGAGTCGATATTTTCGCGCTGGCGCTGGAGCGCGTCTTTTCGCGGCTCGGGTACTTTGGTAAGCCTTCGGGGCGTTTTCTGCGGCCGGGCCGGGACACGCTGCGGCGCCGCCTGCGCGCGCTCAAAACGCGCAAAATCATACGCGCCGCCTGATGTACGCTGTGCCATGGTTCGGTCTCCTTTCTATATTAAAAATAAGATTTGACGTAGATCTTTTTAAATTTTACTCGCCAACTTTTTCCACCGCGCGGAGCTTGGCACTGCGGCTGCGCGGATTTTCCTCCAGCTCCTTTGCAGAAGGCCCCTTCACCTTAAATGGCAGCCGTGCGCGCGGTTTTCTGCCGCAAACGCAGACAGGGAAATCCGGCGGGCAAACGCATCCCTCGCACCAGGAGGCAAACCGCTGCTTGACCATCCGATCCTCCAGGGAGTGAAACGTGATGGCGGCAAGCCTGCCGCTCGGGTTGAGCAGGCCGAACATCACATCAAGCCCGGTTGACAGCATGTCCAGCTCGCCGTTAACTGCGATGCGCAGCGCCTGAAACGTTCGTCGGGCAGGATGCCCCCCTTCACGCCGCGCTGCGGCAGGGATCGAAGCTTTGACCAGCTCGGCGAGCGCGAGCGTTGTTTCCAACGGCTGCTGCGCACGGGTGCGCACAATATTGCGCGCAATGCTTCGGGCATAGCGCTCCTCTCCATATTCGCTCAAAATGCGCGAAAGGGAACGCTCGTCCAGCGTACGCAAAAGCTCCGCCGCCGTCGGCCCTCGCTGGGACATCCGCATATCGAGCGGTGCATCCGCATGGAAGGAAAATCCACGTTCCGGCGTATCTAGCTGGTGGGAGCTGACGCCCAGATCAACCAGAATGCCATCCACGCTAGAGATACCCAACCGGCTCAGCACCGTATCTAGACGGGCAAAATTTTCCTGCACAATGGTCACCTGCGGTAAAGAGCCAAGCCGCTCCCGCAAAACAGAAATTGCGTCGGGATCCTGATCGATGCAGATCAGCCGTCCGCCTGCCGAGAGCCGGGCCGCGATTTCAGCGGAATGGCCGCCGCCGCCCGCCGTGCCATCCACATAAATACCGCCGAGCTTGATCTCCAACGCGTCAATTGCCTCGGTCAATAAAACAGGCTTGTGGGAGAATTCCATGGCGGAAAAAGCTCCTTTATCTTCATATCGTCTTTGCTTCGGAAAGCGGCATTACCGCTCCAGCACACTGCCAAAATCATAGGAAACGCCAAAATCATCCTCACCCTCCGGCAGGTCGAGCTCACGTGTAAACTCCTCGTACCACGCATCCGGATTCCAAATTTCCACCTTGCGGCCCGCCCCGGAGATGATGCACGCCGACTCAAGCTTTGCATAGCGCTTGAAAATGGCCGGGATCGTGATACGGCCCTGCTTGTCCGCCTCAATATCAAATGCGCTGCTCATAGTGCGCCTTTGCACCTTGCGCATTTTCTCATCAAAGAGAGATGCATTGATTCGCTCGGAGATTTCTTTCCAGACCTCGTCCGGATACAGCACCAGGGCAGGAACATGCGGAGCAAAGCAAAGGGTAAAGGAAGGGCCCAATTGTTCCCGAAATTTTGCAGGGATAAACAAACGGCTTTTGGCATCCAGCCCATGCTCAAAAAAGCCCTTGAATTCCGCAGGCTTTTTTTCTTCTATCTGCGCAAGCTGCATGGGTTCCGCCGGCGCCGCAGTGTCTACAGTGGCGTCAGCTGGAAATTCTGCCATCTCCATTCCCCTCCCCTGCAAATTATGATGTGGGCTTTGGCTCCACTTTGCTCTTTTTTGCTCCACTTTAGTGTTATTATACTAACTGCCTCTAAAAAATGCAAGCGTTCAAATGAAAAAATATGCTTTATTGCAAAATAGCACTTATTTTTTAATACTCTTGTAGGGTCAAAAAAAGAGGCACAAGATGTAGTGCCTCCCAATTAATATTACGATTAAACCTGCTTACGATTCTTTAAATAGCGATAGAAAAACCGCAGGCGCTGTGATGCCTGCGGTTTTTAAGATGATTTACAATTCCGTCGCAGAGGAAGTTTCCGCTCTCCCGACCCGGTGGATTTCATAGCAGTTCCCGATTTGTCCCGGGTAAGTCTCCAAAATAGCGCCATCATAGACCACCTTTACGCGGTCGCCATCCCGAAGCTCCTCAAACGGGATGGAATTCTTGTGCTCATCAAATAGTTTTGCCTCAGCAGCCGGCACATAAATCCGGTTGCTCGAATGCCGTTCAAAGCTCCCCTCCTCCGGCTCCACAAGGATCTCGTTTTTTGTGCATTGCACAATGACAGCATACATTTCCCGGCGGACAACTCGCAGATCGGTGCACGCCTGTAAAAACAGCGCCGCCAAAGCGAGCACCATGCAGCAAGCACCAACCCTCCGGCCTATTTTCCATCGATCGCGTTGCATTGCAGCCACCCCTTTTCTGATTGCTCATCCGGTAGGATAATAGAGGCTTTTTACCGACCAGTGTTGCAGCGACGTTCCGCTAGTGGGCCATGCGCAGCCGACGTTTCCTGAACGCCCTGAACTACAGCAACGGACAGGCTGGAGGCCCTTTTTAGCGCATTGCGCCTACCTCGGACCCCAGCATGATATCTCCCGTATGCAGCAACTCGATCTGCACGCCCAGCGTTTGCTTAAGCGCACAATAGGCTTCCTCACCGGTGCAGTGGCCCGTTACAAATTGAGTTGGATAAGCCGCCAACCGCTGCGCGATTCGTTCCAGCACCGCGTAATCCTCGCATTTCCCCGTTCGCGGGCTGGTCAAATGCATTCCAGTCACCGCCACATCCGGCGCTCTGTGGAAAAGCGTGCAATAACGCTCCATGATATTGACGATCCCACGGTGTGCACAGCCAGAAAAAAGGATATTCTTGTCACCGTCCGCCACGGCCAAATACTGCTCATGGCGAAAATCATCCGGAACAAGCCCTTGCCCTTCCTGTTTCATCAGGTTGGCATTGGTCTGTGGCCAAAAGGTGCGCTGCGACACGCTGGAAAATAGAAAAAGCTCCTCGTCAATCCGCATATCACCGGAAACACGCACAATTTGCGGATGCAGTGTGCAGCGCCGGATCCAGCCCGATTTCGTGCAGAGTTCCCCTTGATACGGAATAGTGGCCTTCGAAGGCACTTTCCTGCACATACACCTTTGCCTTATTGTTCACGGAGAGAAACTCCCGCAGCCCTCCGCCATGGTCGTTGTGCCCATGGGATAGGATCACGGTATCCACCTGCGTCAGGTCAATCCGGAGCGCCCGCGCATTTTTCAAAAAGCCCCCGCTCGCGCCCAAATCAAAAAGCACTTTATGGAGCGCCGTTTCCAGGTAAAAACTCAGGCCGTGTTCACACACTAGCTCCGTGTTGCTCCCACTCGTATCCTCGATCAATGTTTGAATTCGCACGGCTTCCACCCCTTCAGCGCAGTTGATCCCTGCGCAGTTGAATCTCCGCTCTTCCATATTGCGCACAGAGGAAGCCTTTCCCCCGCGGCAAAATCTCTTTTTGCAGCAGTTTGCCACAGAGCGTATAAAGATCCTGCACCACCTCAATGGTGACGGGGTTGTAATAGCTCTCCCCCCGTTCGCCGGCGCCATGCTCCTGATTGAGGTGCCCGCCATACATCCGGTAATCCGAAACCGGCTCCAACGCCTTAAGCAGGTGTGCAAGGCTCTCCCGGTAATCGGAGAGCTTCAGGCAGCCAGGCAGCGCCATCAAAACGAACATGCCGCTGCCCACCGCGTCGCCTGTAAAAACACAGCGGTGCTTGTGATCCACATACAGCACCGAACCGGGCGTGTGGCCCGGCGCTTCGATCACTTCAATTACATTACCGCCTAAGTCAATTCTGGTGTGGCCGGTCACTGGCACATAGGTTTCCACCGGGAACTTTTTCTTCGGCAATTTCCGCATGCCGACCAACACATCCGTTGCAAGCTTAAGCGGGCCTTTCCACGCCTGAATATCCGCTTTTCCAAGGCAGACGGTCTGAAATTCATCCGCATGGTACATGTGATCAGGGTGCGCATGTGTCAGGGCGAGCACGAGCGGCCTCTCTGTCAGCGTGCGCAGCACGGGCGCAAGCGGCCGAGCCTCCATGCCCGTATCGATTACCAAGGCACGTTTCTCTCCCTCAATGAGATAAAACGACTGCGCGTGTGCGTCGTCAATATGCCACACCCCTTGTGCAATTGATTCAATCCGGTCGCCAAATGTTGTTGCAGTGTCTTCCAATCAAAACGCCTTCCCTTTATTTAAATTCATAAAAAGCGTTTTTATTATACCGAAAAATATGAAATCCTGCAATCACATCGCCGGCGCTTTGGCGGCTTATATATGATCAGCGCTTTTGGCCTGCCTGACCGGAAGGGCCATTTTCGCCCCGTTCTTCGCCCCCGCGCCAAAATTGAAGCGCGGCGCCGCATCGGCATCAAGCTCCAATCCGTACTGTGCCAACGGATAGCCGGCGATTGCCTCTGCGACAATCTCGATTGCCGTGCAGAAATCCTCATCCCGTTCAAAGGGCATCCCCTGAAAATAAAGCATTGTGCACGGCGGCAGATCCAGCGCCTCATAACCTTCGGGAAGGGGCTTGGCGTAATCAGCCGGCACCTCAACGCCGGCCGCGCACCCAGAGGTGCCGGGACGGATAAGAGGGCGAGGCAAAGTCAGCAGCGCGGCGAGATCCAGCTTTTCGGGGATGCTGTTGAGTAAGCCCTCCCAATCGCACCCCATCTCGCCGCAATAAGTCATGTAGTCAGCCGCCTCCTTGGCACGCAGCAGGATTAGCCTACGGGCAGGCCGCTCCACGCGGGTGACGGTCACAGTGCCTGGCACCGTGTGGGCCGGGCGTTCCGGCTGCAATGCGTTATTTCTTTCATGCGTCATCATTTGTTCCATCCTTTCCTGTGGCAGAGCTTGCTGCTCCGCCATCATAAGGCAGGCGTGGCGGATTGGGTAATAGGTAAAATAGCTCACGGGCGGCAATGCGCGGCGGTACTCCCGCGGCGCAATGGCAAACCGCCGGGCAAAGGCGCGAGCAAATCCATCCTGCGAATTAAAGCCGCTTTCCAGCGCTACATCTAGCACCCGCTCGCCGGAATCCCGAAGTGTCTGCGCCGCTCTGGTCAGCCGCAGCGCCCGGATATAGTCAAACGGGGTTTTGCCTGTCAACTCCTTAAAAATCCGAATGCAGTAAAAGGAGCTGTAGCCGGCAGTCTGCCCGAGCGCTTCCAGAGTGATCTCACCATCCAAGTGCGATACGATATAATCCTGCATGCGCTGCACCGCATCAATTTTATCCCAATCCATCCTCTTTCCACCTTTCAAAAGATAGTATAAGGCAAACGCTCTTTAATTACCCGACCCTCGTTGCGCGTTTTCGCCGGCATGCAAACCGCCGCCCTGCCTGCGCATAATCCTTCAGAAACCACGCACACTGTCAAAGAAGCATTTTCCGGCTCCGTTTCCTTTTGACAACGATATCCGATTGGATTATAATAGCCCTATTCATATGGAAATAAAGTGACAACAAATGCAGCATGGGAGGCATTTTTCTTGGAAATCATCAAACGTGAGCAAGCGGCCGAATTCGACGCCTTTGTAAAAAGCCACTATAAGGCAAGTTTCATGCAGGGAAGCCCCTGGGCGGGCGTCAAAAAAAACTGGCAGTGGCGCGGCGTGATCAGCCGCGGAGAAGATGGCAAAATCGACGGCACCATGGCGCTTTTAATCCGCAAGGTGCCGGGCATGCCCTATTCCCTGATGTATAGCCCGCGCGGCCCCGTCTGCGATCCGCATGACCGCGCTATGGTCAAAAAGCTTGTGGACGCGGCAGTTGAGGTCGGCAAGGAATTTAACGCCTATGTGCTAACAATGGATACCGATATCAAAGTAGAGGATACGGAGTTCGCCAATCTTGTCAAGAGCCTTGGGTTTACCGTCGACTCTACCACACAGAGCTTTGAAACCATTCAGCCGCGTTTTGTTTTCCGCCTTGATGTGGAGGGCAAAACAGAGGATGAGGTGTTCGGCGCTTTTGCTTCCAAGCATCGCTATAATATCCGGGTGGCTAAGAAAAAGGGCGTTGAAGTGAAAATCTGCGGCCCTGAGGCAGCAGAGGATTTTCATAAAATCATGATTGAAACCGGCAAGCGCGATGATTTCGGCATTCGCTCCACAGAATATTTCCGCAGCATTCTGGAGAATTTCGGCGAGGATGCGCGCATTTATCTGGCGTATTATGAAGGCCAGCCCATCGCAGGCTCCCTTGCAATTCACTATGGCGATAAGGTTTGGTATCTCTACGGTGCATCTTCCAATGAGCACCGCAACGTTATGCCGAACTACCTAGTCCAGTGGGAGATGATCCGCTGGGCAATCGAAACCGGCTGCCGTATTTACGATTTTCGCGGCGTATCCGGTTATCTTGATGAAAGCAACCCCCTTTATGGCATCTACCGCTTTAAAAAGGGATTCAGCGGCGAACTGACGGAATTTATTGGCGAGATGAATCTCGTGATCAAACCGTTCGCTTTCCAACTAGTCACCTGCGGCGAAAAGGTCTATAAAAGCTGCGCACCGTCAAGCGTAAATTAGCGGAAAAGAAATGAGAACAAAATTAGGCCGTTGAAAAAGCAGCCTGTTTTGTGCAACCGGCAGAGAAAAGGCCGCATTCAGATATGGATGAACAGGCGATTCGCAACAATGTTTTTTCTACATTTTCTCTCTTTCCGTTTTTCAACAGCCTGAAATGCCGTTTTTAAACGGCATTTCTTATTGATTTAAAGTGGATGTGTCAGAAAGGGAGGCTTTGCCGTGCGCTATGTCGTAGAGCGGGATTATTTGGCCAACAATATTGAAATCGTCAAAAGAGAAATGGGGGGCGTTCCCGTTATCGGAACGGTCAAGGCAAACGGCTATGGGCTGGGCACTGTGCAGTTTGCGCGCGAGCTTGTTGACAATGGGATTGCTCTGCTTGCCGCCGCCCGCCCAGAGGAAGCCGCCGCTGTGCGCAATGCGGGCATTGATTGCCCGATCCTGCTGCTCAGCCCTGTGGCAGACGGAAATGAGGCGGAGCTTCTGATTGATCGCAGCATCACGGCCTGCGTCGGTTCCCGTGACAGCGCGCTCCTGCTGGAAGAAACAGCGCAAAGGCGCAGCGCCGTCATCGAGGCGCATTTAAAGCTGGATACCGGCTTCGGCCGGTATGGGTTTCTCCCCGGCGAGGAGGAGGAAATCGCCAAGCTCTGCGCAGGGTTGCCGCATCTAAAAATTACAGGCTGTTTCACGCATTTTTCCAATGCCTTTGGGAAAGACCCCTCCTCTGTAAACCGTCAGATGAGCGTTTACCGGGAGATGACGGAAAAGCTTGAGCAGGCAGGCATGGCGCTCGGCATGAAGCATGCGGCCAATTCGACCGCTGCGCTACGGTTCCCGGAAACCCGGCTCGATGCAGTGCGCATCGGCTCTGCCTTTTTGGGCAGGCTGTCGGTGCCAAACGAGTGGGGGTTCCAGCGCGTGGGCCACATGGAGTGCGAAATTACCAGCGTGAAACACTTGCCCAAGGATTCCAACATTGGCTATGCGGATCTCTACCGCACGCCGCGCGATATGGTTGCCGCCGTTGTTCCGGTGGGGCACATAGACGGCTTTGGGCTAACTAAGGCAAACGACCTTTGCCGCCCGGTGGACAAGCTGCGGCATTTGGTGCATGCGGTGAAGGATTTTTTCCGCGATACTCAAATTTACGGTTATCTCAACGGCAAGCGTGTCCCGCTCGCGGGCCGAATCGGGCTGACAAATGTTGTGTTTGACGTGACGGGTGTGGATTGCCGCCCGGGGGACATTGTCACACTCGACGTGAATCCCCTGATGGTAGACAGCGGTGTTTTACGGGAGTATGTATGACTTCCATATTTTATAAAATTCCAAATCAAACGGCGGCCTCCTGCCCACACAGGAAGCCGCCGTTTGCTATCATCCGGCTCAATCAGCCAAAAATGCCGATGCCCTTGAGAATGCTGTCGAATACCGTGGAAACGATATTCTGGGCCTCAGCGCTCGCGCCTGCCGAGCTAAGAATCCCCTCTACAAGTGAAAAGATAGAACTGAGCATGATTTTTTCCTCCTCCTAATATCATTGAGATACCTCTGCAATTTATTGAAAATTGATTCATTACAAATGCGACAATAAATACGCATCAGCATCTTTGAAATTATTGTATTCGACAAATTTGCTTATTTTGTTACAAAATTATGAACAAAGCGACACTTTCCAAAAAACAGTAAATAATCTTATTCTTCTAACCGAAATCCGTAAAAATTATCGTTCTCCTTCCGGGATGTTTTTCAAAAGCAAAAAAGGGCTGCCGCAAAATGAAACGCATTTCGCAGCAGCCCTTTCTAATATTTTTATTACGAAGTGAGTAACAAAGCAAACCAATTTACCCGCGGGATCATAGAGATACGGCCAACCGGCCGCACGCACTTTGCCAGAGGCTATTTTTTACTTAAGACCAGCGGCCTTTATAATCGTTGGGGTAAATCTCAAGCACCTCAAACGATATTACACCGGCAGGCACCTCAACCTCCACTGTATCGCCCAGCCGATGGCCTAAAAGCGCCTTTCCAACCGGAGATTCATCTGAAATCAGGCCAATATCCGGATCCGCCTGTGCAAAGCCAACAATCTGGTAATCCTCTGTTTCGCCCATCTCCAAATCCTTGAGCTTTAGCTTAGAGCCCACATGGATCACCTCTGTGCCCAGCGCATCTTCATCAAGCACCTTGGCATTTTCAAGCATCGCCTCGATTTCACCAATGCGGGCTTCTAATTTGCCCTGCTCGCTTTTGGCTTCGTCGTACTCGCTGTTTTCCGACAGGTCGCCGAAGGAAAGTGCCACCTTAATCTTTTCCGCCACTTCCTTACGCCCGACGGTTTTTAAATGTTCCAGCTCCGCCTGTAGTTCATGCAGGCCGTCATAGGTTAATAAAATCTCCTGCGGCATCTTTACCATCCTTTCAGGCCCCGTATGAGGCAGTGCAGTTGTTAGCAGTTGCGTTGTTAAAATAACGCAATGTTGTTATTATAATAAAACAGGCGGGCGCTGTCAAGTGATTATCGGGCTGATTCAGCGCTCGGCAGCCTCTTCCCACAGCCGTTTCAGGCATAGCATATCCTTCCGATAGCGCCGAATCGAATCGCCCTTGACAAACTCCAGCAAAAGGTCTCCCTGATAGCCCTGCGCCCGCAACTCCCGCAAAAACAAACCGATTTCTTTTTCCCCTTTTTTCAAAGGATAGCGGCGCGACCCGCTCTGATTCCAGCAAAACAGATGGGCAACCTCCGTTTGCCCCGCTACGGCGCGCAGGTTTTCAAAATCCTCCCCCGCATACATCGGCTGCCAATAGGTTTTCAAGTTTTCCATGCCGCACTGTTTGAGATAGGCAAGGCAGGTTTCCCGCGTGTCATTATAGGTATTCCGGTGAAATTCCGAGGCAACCGTTAACCCGTATTCCGCCGCAATCCCAGAAAGGTGCATTCCTTCCTCCACAAGGCCGGTAAGCGCTTCCGGGGAGGTTTCTCCACTTCCCTGTTCTCCCAGCCAGACGCGGATGATCTGTGCGCCAAGCGCTAAGGTGATCTCACAAAGCTTTTGGAACGCATCCAACTGCCCGCTTCCAATTTTATAATAACTGCCGTAGGAGCGCGTTTGAATCCCAGCCTGCTCACAGCCCCTCCGCGCCTCTCGGGCGGTTTTCTCATCTGTCACATGAACGTCACCGCCCCATTCGATGCACTCTGCCCCGCTCTCCTGCGCCAGCCGGATGATTTCTTCGCAGGTGAGCTTTCGAAAGGTGACGCTTGTTAAGCCAATCATATGCCTCTGCCTCCTACGCCATTGTTTCCAGCATTTGCAAGGTCACGCCATAGTGCGTTTGCCCCCCGGCGGACCAGCGGCCAAATTCCTCAATCATATATTCTGCCATGCGCCAAACCTCCCGCCCCATGCTTCCTGCGATATGCGGGGTCAAAAAAGCGTTTTTCCGCCTCATCAAGGGGTTCCACGGCGCATACGGCTCTTTCGTGAGCACATCGAGCAGCGCAGCCCTGCCCGGCTCCTCACGTAGTGCGCGGGCAAGATCCTTTTCCACCACCTGCCGGCCCCGGCCGGTGTTGATAAACGTGGCGTTTGGCTTCATCCGGGAAAACAGCTCATAGTGAAAAATCCCCGCAAGCTCCTCCTTATTCGCCAAGTGGTTTGAAATCACGTCGCAAGAGGAAAAAAGCTCCGGCAGGCTCACAAGGCGCACCCCAAGCGCACGCGCGCGCTCCTCGCTTAGATAGGGATCATAGGCCAGCGCCTCGCAGTCAATGGTTTTCAGCCGTTCGCACACGAGCGACCCGATGCTGCCAACCCCGACGATACCAACCTGCAATCGGTAATTGCCAGGATGCCTCTGCGCCATGTGCTGCGCGCTCCAATAGCCCTTTTTGCACCGGCCTGCTGATTGGAAATAGCCCTTTGCCGCAAGCACAATTTGCGCAAAGGTGAATTCTGCCACCGGAACGGCATTCGCCTGCCATGCGCTGAACACCTCCACCCCGCGCTCCAAAAAACGGCCGAGCGAAATACTGGACTGTTCCCGCGGCATAGAACACGGCCCGCAGATTCGGAAAATAGGTTTGTATCTCCTGCGTAGAGAGCGGCGCCATCCCCCAGGTTGAAAAAATCGCTTCACAGTCACATGTAAAGCGCTTATGCTTCTCCAACGTAGCTTTTGAGAGCACCGGGGCCGTACAGCTCGCCCAAGGCCGCGAGCCTTTCCCGCAGCTCCTCTGGAAACACCCGCTGCAAATTTTGGGGTTCTTCCGATAGCAAGGCAATTTTCATTTTGCTCCTTCCTTTCCCAAACGCTGCCGTTGCGTTTACTGTGCAGTACCATAGCCCTCCAAAACCACAGTAAAGCGGTGATTGGGCGAAGACTGCATCTCTGACGCTTTCATGCCGAGCGTTGTATTCCCGCGGCCGCTCTCGCCTACCTCAAGCATGCCGACGCCCGCGGTAGTGGCCTTCACCTGTTTTCCATTCTCGTCCAGCCATTTGATCCGTACGGTGCAGTTCTTTGCACCGGCAATCCCATCCTCAAGCCGCTTGGCGCTGCAACGAAATTGGAAGGAGCAGCCGTCTCCGCTCATTTCTACAGCTGAAATTTTAGCGTCCGTAATCTGAAACCGGGCGCCATAGCACACTATTTCCAACGGAAATTTTTGAGAAAAAGTAAAAGCAGCCGTCTTTTGCGCGCTCTGTGCAGTCGATGTGCTTTCCGCCCGTTTGGCCGTGTTTTTTTCGGCAGCACCTGTGGCGGCGGGCTTTTTCGATGCAGGAACCCTTTCTGTCGTCAAAGCGCTGGACGGTTCTGCCGCCAATATGGTGGATGGTTCCGTAAGGCCCACCGGTTTGCTCGACGGATTTGTTTCCCCAGTCTGTCCGTTGGTCAGCGAAGAGCCTGCCGTTTCCGGCAATTCTCCCTCTCCGACGGAACATGCCGCTAAAGAAGCGACAAGCATCGCCGCCAACAGGAATGCTGGAAGTCGTTTTTTCATTTTGCTCTTTCCCTCTTTCTTATCACTTGAAATTGCAATCCCTCATGCGCATGATGAGATAGTTCCATCTTACTACACCCATTTTTCACTGTCAATTCCAGCCCTCAGCGCAAAAGAAAACCGATACAAAGAGCGAAAAAGCTGTTATACTGTTACTTAGAAAAAAGCGGGAGGAAAATGCCAATGAAATTTCAAACATTCTCCTATCACACACTGGATGAAATCCGGCAGGCGGCTAACGGCCTTTCCCTCACCCTGCCGCTGAGCGAGGTGCTCCGCGTGCTCCGGCAGCCCGTCTCAGCGGGTCCATTGCGGCTTGCAAATCGAATCGCCATCCAGCCCATGGAAGGCTGCGACGGCACCCCGGATGGACGGCCAGATACGCTTACCCAGCGGCGCTATCGCCGCTTTGCGCGTGGCGGGGCGGGGCTGATCTGGTTCGAGGCCACCGCCATCGTGCAGGAGGGCCGTGCAAACCCACGCCAACTCTATCTCAACAAAAAAACGCTTGACAGCTTCCGCACACAGGTCGAGGAGATCAAAGAGGAAGGGATGCGGCAAAACGGTTTCGCGCCCGTTGTCATCTGCCAGCTGACGCACTCTGGGCGCTATGCCAAGCCGGAGGGCGTGCCTGCCCCTCTGATTGCTTATAACAATCCCTTATTTGAGAAAGAACAGCCAATTGACAAAAGCCGCATCGTTTCCGATGACAAGCTGAAACGCCTGGAGGAAGCCTTTGGCGCCACCGCTCTGCTCGCGCAGGAGGCGGGCTTCGACGGCGCGGATATCAAATGCTGCCACCGCTATCTGCTCAGCGAGATGCTCTCCGCCTTTACGCGCCCGGGCGATTACGGCGGCGCTTTTGAAAACCGGACCCGGTTGCTGCGCAACGCAATTTTTGCCGCCAAAGGCGCAACCAGCGGGGAGTTTCTAATCACCAGCCGCGTGAATCTCTACGACGGCTTTGCCTACCCCTATGGCTTCGGCGTTTCTCCAACGGGCGGCCTCATGCCTGACCTGACGGAGCCGAAAGCGCTGGTAACGCTTCTGCATGAGGAGTTGCGGCTTCCTATGCTCGATTTTACAATTGGCAATCCCTATGTCAACCCACATGTGAACCGCCCCTACGACGGCGGCCCCTATGTGCCGGACGAGCACCCGCTGGAGGGCGTGGCGCGCATGCTGGGCTGCATCGGTCAGCTCAAAAAAGCCTTCCCATCCCTCTGTGTGATCGGCTCCGGCTTCTCCTACCTGCGGCAGTTCTCTCCATATCTCGCAGCGGGCGCGGTCGAACAGAGCGTATGTGATCTGGCGGGCTTTGGGCGCATGGCGTTCGCCTACCCCGATTTTCCGCGCGACACGCTGTATGGCGAGGGCTTCAACGCGCGCAAAACCTGCATCGCCTGCGGGAAGTGCTCTGCCCTTATGCGCGCAGGCACAGTCGCGGGGTGCGTGGTGCGCGATGGGGAAACCTATCTGCCGTTTTATCAGGCGCATTGCTGTGTATAAACAAGAAGTTTATTTGGAAACGCTGAATTTCAGCCGATCAGTCAATAGAAAAAGAAGGAGTGAACGATATGCCGCAAAAGATTGCCATCGTCACCGGCGGACGCAAGGGCATCGGCCGCGCCTGCGCGGAAAAGCTGCATACGGATGGCTACCGTGTGATCGTCACCGGGCGGAATGCGGATGCGCCCATGGACGATACTGGCATTGATTATGTCCCCTGTGACAATCTTTCAATTCTCGCAATTCGTTCTCTGGCAGACAAAATATTCTCCCAATTCGGCCGGGTGGATGTGCTTGTCAACAATGCAGGCGTCGCACCGAAAGTCCGCCTCGATTTGCTGGAAACCACAGAGGAAAGCTTCGATTTCGTGCTGGATACCAACCTGAAGGGCCCCTTTTTCATATGCCAGGCGATGGCGCGGCAGATGATCCGCGTGCTTCAAACGCAGGAGGATTATCACCCACGCATCATTAACATCTCCTCCGTTTCCGCCTATGCCTCCTCCGTCAACCGTGGCGAATACTGTATATCGAAAGCGGGCGTTTCCATGGTGACAAAGCTGTTTGCAGACCGTCTGGCGCAATTCGGCATCCCGGTTTTTGAGGTGCGCCCCGGCATCATCCGCACGGATATGACCAGTGCCGTCATGCAAAAGTATGAGGAAATGATTGCAAACGGCCTGACCCCTATCCCTCGTATGGGGGAGCCGGAAGATGTGGCCAAGTGCGTGAGCGTGCTCGCGGGCGGGCAGCTCGATTTTGCCACCGGGCAGGTGCTCAATGCGGACGGTGGCTTTCACCTGCGGCGGCTATAATTTTAGAAGGGGGCGGCAACAATGCAGGAATATACCTTTGATACCGTCATCGTCGGCACCGGCTGCGCGGGCTATGAATTGCGCGGACTGGCTGTACACACTCGGCCGCAGGGATCTGCCATTGTCACACGCGGGCGTTTATCGGGCGCCTCACGCAACACGGGCAGCGATAAGCAGACGTATTACAAGCTTTCCCTCGCCTCCGGCATGCCGGACAGCGTGCGAAAAATGGCAAGGGATCTCTGCGCGGGCGGTGGCGTCAACGCAGGTGTCGCGCTCGCGGAAGCGGCAGGCAGCACACGCAGCTTTATGAAGCTTGTCAACCTCGGCGTTCCCTTCCCCTGCAATGAATACGGCGAATTCGTCGGCTATCAGACCGATCACGATCACTCCGGCCGGGCCACCTCCGCCGGGCCGTATACGTCAAAATATATGACGGAAGCGCTGGAGCGCGCTGTGTTGGAAAAGGGCATTCCCATTTTGGAAGGGCTCACTGCTTTTCACCTTTTCACATTGCATGGCCGTGTGACCGGACTGGCCTGCATCGACGAAGCCGGAGAAAGCGAGGCCGCCGGCCTTGTTATTTTTCACTGCAATCAGCTCGTGATCGCCACCGGCGGCGAAGCGGCAGCTTACTGGGATAGCGTGTATCCAGAGAGTCAGACTGGGGCGCTGGGGATGCTTGTGCGGGCGGGCGTCCGCCTTGTCAATCTCAACCACTGGCAATACGGCCTTGCCTCCACAAAATTCCGTTGGAATGTTTCCGGCTCCTATCAGCAGGCGCTGCCCCGCTATGTGAGCGTAGGGGCGGATGGATTCGAGCACGAATTTCTCACAGAAGCGTTTCCAAACCCGGCAGAAATGCTCGGCCGAATCTTTCTCAAGGGCTACCAATGGCCTTTTGACGCACAGAAGGCGGAGGGCTCCTCTAAAATCGACTTGCTCGTCCAGCAGGAATGCGCAAAGGGTCGGCGCGTATTTCTGGATTTTCGACGCAATCCAAGCGGGATGGGAAGCGGCTTTGGTCTTATTCCGGAGGAAGCAAAGAAATATCTGGAGCATTCCGGCGCGCTTCTGCTCACGCCCTATCAGCGCCTGCAAAAGCTTAACCCGCCGCGATTGGGTTATACCGGGAGCACGGCATTGATCTCTCCAACGAAATGTTGGAGATCGCCGTTTGTGCCCAGCACCAAAACGGCGGAGCCGATGTGGATGTTAACTGGCAAACCAGCGTTACCGGCCTCTATGCCGTGGGTGAGGCGGCGGGCACCTTCGGTGCATACCGCCCCGGCGGCACAGCGCTCAACAGCGCGCAGGTTGGCTCTCTGCGCGCCGCAGAGCATATCGCGCGCACCGGCAGGCGCCATCCACCGGCTCCAATTGCGGCGGATGAATTGGAGCGCCTGCAACACGATTTGCGCGGCTATCAATGCGCACAGGGGCTCTCCCACGCACTCATCCGGCAAAAGTTTCAGCAGGCCATGAGCCGCCATGCCGCCAATCGCCGCTGCCTGCCGCAAATTCGGATGCTTCGGCGGGAAATCGGGGAGGTGCTGCGCAACATCCCGCACATGCTTGCGTCGGACGGAACCTTCGCCTCCCTGATCGAAACAATTGATATCTTAACAGCACAGGAAGCCGTGCTCTTCGCCATGGAAACGGCGGGAGAGGCGATGGGCAGCTATGGAGGCGCTCTATATTTAGACGCTTCAGGCAACGTATTGCCGGAAAATCCAGCGCACAGTCAAGACAGGCTGATCACGCAGGACCATATTTGCCGGCTGCAAAAGCCGCTTCCGATCCCGGAGGCAGATATCTGGTTTGAAACAGTATGGGCACAGTATCGAAAAGAGCATCCTCAATCATCGCATTCGGAACTGCGATGAGCAAGGAGAAGCCAAGCAAAACAGCGCCGCCTGAACGTGCAATTCAGGCGGCGCTCGTGATTGGAGCCACAAAGGAAGTAGAATATTGCGCTCTACAGGGATTTTATAAGGTTCGGCAACCGTTTGAGCGCGCCGGGCACGCCCTTGAGAATCTTCCCCATGCCCTTTGCAAATCGATCCTCATTGAGAATCAGCAAAAGGCCATCTGCCATATCGGGGCTGAATACGCCCATGCTGTCCGCAATGAAAAGCTTCACAGGCGACTGAACGGCGATCCCCCCTGCCATAGAATCCGGATCAATGAATTTTCCCATCAGGCGGTTGATGCGGCCGCCCCACTTGCTCACATCCTTTGCATCCTCGAATGTGCTCGTATAGGTGAGCGGCTGACTAGGATCCCGCTCGCTGGGAGGAATTGCATGGCCAAGCACCGCTTCAAACTCGCTATCCGGCACATGGGTGATATCGCCGCTATAATAAGAAGGAGCGATCGCTCTATCATCCGGGCATACTGCTTCAGTGGAGGGCTGCACCTCCACACCGCCCTCCAGCCGGATATCGCGGCTGGACGCGCCCACAAGGATGCGGAATTCACCGCGTTCCACCTGCCAATCGCCGCACTGCGTATTATAGTAAGCGAAGGCACGTTTATCGAGCGTGAGGGTAACCGTTTTCTCCTCTCCTGCTTTCAGGAACACCTTTTGGAAGGCCTTCAGCTCCTTGGGCGCGCGGTAAATTGTGCTATCCACATCAGCCACATAAATCTGTGCGATTTCCGCGCCATCTACTTCACCCGTATTCTTCACGTTGAAGCTGACGGTGAGCGTATCCGTATCTTTCATGCTGGAGGTGGAAAGGACCAAATCGCTGTAGGCAAAAGAGGTATACGACAGCCCATAGCCGAACGGGAAGCGGACGGGAACCCCAGCCTTATCATAATACCGGTAGCCCACATAAATTCCCTCCCGGTATTCAACGGAAACCGCCGTACCCGGAAAATAATTAGCGCTCGGCACGTCGGAAAGCGCTATCGGATAGGTTTCCGCGAGTTTTCCGCAGGGGTTCACATCTCCAAACAGGATATCCACCACAGCACTACCGCCCGCCTGCCCACCGAGGTGGCTGTGCAGAATGGCCGGCACCTCGTCGGCCCATGGGAGCTCAACCGCCGCGCCGCCCGCCAGCACAACAATCACATTCGGGTTCGCCTTTGTAACCGCTTCCACCAGCTGGTTGTGCAGTGGTGGGAGCTGCATATGCCGGCGGTCGCAGCCTTCTGTTTCATATTCATCCGTCAGCCCGATAAACAGGATCGCCGCATCAGCGCTCTTAGCCTTAGCCACCGCTTCGGCAAGATAGGCGTCGTCAGGCGTTTTATCCTTCCGGTCTGTGGAATAGCCTGGCGCATACTCAACGGAGATGCCCTCCTGCACCATGGTATCATAGGCGCAGTCAAGCCGGATCGGATTAATCAGAGAACTGCCTGCCCCTTGATAGCGCGGCTTTTTCGCCATCTCACCGATCACGGCAATCCGCTTGTTTTTCTTCAGCGGCAGGAGTCCGCCGTCGTTTTTCAGCAACACCATGCACTGCCCGGCAATTTTACGCGCCAGCGCGTGATGTTCTTCCGGATCGTAGGTTTCGTTGCCAAGCGCCTTTTCGCTCTTCTTGGCGAGGTCTATCAGGCGGTCAACCATCTGATTGAGAAAATCCTCTGAAATCCTGCCATCGCGCACCGCCTGTGCAATCGCACGGTCATTTGCCCCACCGGAGAACGGCATTTCCAGCTCTTGGCCAGCCAAAAGGCCCTCTACACGATCGTTCTCTGCGCCCCAGTCGGTTACCACGAGGCCCTTGAAACCAAAATCCCCGCGCAGCACATCGGTCAGCAGCCATTTATTCTCCGCGCAGTAAACGCCGTTTAAGCGGTTGTATGCACACATCACCGTCCATGGCTGCGCCTTTTTCACAGCGATTTCAAACGGCGCGAGGTAAATTTCCCGCAGGGTGCGCTCATCCACAACCGCATTCACCGTCATGCGCCGGGTCTCCTGATTATTGGCGGCATAGTGCTTGATGGAAGTGCCGATCCCCTTGCTCTGCACACCATTGATAAAGGCCGCCGCCAGTTCGCCTGCCAGAACAGGGTCTTCCGAAAAATATTCAAAATTGCGGCCGCAAAGAGGCGAGCGTTTAATATTTACACCTGGCCCCAACAGCACAGAAACTTGCTCCTTACGGCATTCATCCCCCAACGCCTGCCCCATCTGATAGATCATCTCCGGATCCCACGAGCAGGCGGTGGCCGAGGCCGTGGGATAGCAGATTGCGGGCGCACCCTTCAGCACCGAATGGCCTTTTTCACTGGTTTTCTCTGCACGCTTACGGATACCGTGCGGTCCATCCGTAAGCATCACGGAGGGAATCCCCACACGCGGCACACCTTCACTGTGCCAAAAATCATGGCCGGAGCATAAGCTCGCCTTTTCCTCCAGCGTCATTTTTTGAATCAAATCTGCATATTGCAGCGCCATATGTAACCTCCTGTCCGATCAATCAAAAGCATGTGGCCACGCTGTGTTTTCCCATCCAAAACCGGATGACACTGCAAAGCGCCTGAGCCGCTTTACACCGCGTTAGCCGGCTGCACGGTAAAATTAGACTTTGGCTTTCTCTTTTTCCTCTACGTCCGCTTCCTTCTTTTTATGAAAAAGAATTTTATCCACCGGGAAATACAGGAAGAACTGCAACGCGGAGCAAACGGCCGTCGCAATATTCCTTGCGGCTGCCTCCGACCAGCCAATCTCATTGAGAATCCAACCGTATATCGTGGGATTGAGCCATTGGGAGAAGCAGATCAAGGCATGGTAAAACGAAACGTAAATCGGGGAGGACAACCTTCGATTTGCGCCGGATTGAAGGTTTTTTCCTTATTAATGAAAAATGCCACGATCTGGGCCGCTATGTTGGAAATTGCAAAGGAAAGGAAATAGCCAAGCCCCCCATCCGACACCGGATAATGAAACACAAAGAAATCACAAGGTGTGTCATAGAGGCTGCGGAATACCAACGGCAGTAGGTTCACCAACCCAAACTGCACAATGCAGGCGCCCAAGCTCACAAAGATAAACTTTAATAAATTGCCAAAGCGTTACCACGCCTGAGCCTTTACTTTCGGCCTTTTTTGTCGATTTGATTCAATTTCCCCATACATATCGCTCCTTTTCTGTCTAGTTTCATGTTATTTTATCATGCTGAACATGAAAAAACAAGTAAATAAACGAGAAAAGTATTGTTTGTGTTCTCTTCTGTGCTTCCGGCAGTGACTTTGCCGCTTCCCATCATGTATCTTTTTTCATAAAAGGCAAAGGAAACCGCCAGCTACCCGCTATTTTTTGACGGCGTAGGGGCGAACTGTGTTCGAGGCGAACTGTGTTCGCCTACAATCCAGGGTTATCACGGTAATCCGCATTTGTTTACACAAGGATTAAAAGCGGGCGAACGCAGTTCGCCCCTGCGGTGCTTCCCACATCAACCGAAGACCCGGTTTCGAGGCAAGGCCTGCCGCAACCTCGCGCAAGCAGTCGGCTCACGGCTATTTTTTATTACGAAGCGAAGCGAGTAACAAAGCAAAGCCCTCCATAACTACACAGATCGTAAATATACACACTGCCCATCCATGCAGAAAACCAGCGGCTATTTTTTATTACGAGCGAAGCGAGTAACAAATCCAACCTTCCTAATATCATCATCTCATAAATATATAATATAATCATTTATATAGCTACCGGCTATTTTTTATAATTATGATTAAAAATTCAATTCGCAACATCTAGAGTTGTTCGATTTTTTATCATGTTTGTCAATTATTTAATCAATTGATTTATTTTATTAACAATAGTTTTAAATTATTGGTTAAATTTACTTGACTTTTTATATTCTATACGCTATGATACGAATGTTCGGTTCTTCGTATTGTTGCAAATTGAATCCTAAGGAGGCGCATCCAGTGGAGAAAAAATTGCATTCCTCGCGAGAAAATGTGCGGTATATGCTGCACAATTGGTGGGAATGGGATCGAAAAAGCATATGGTTCTGTGCGCTGCGTGTTCCAGCATTGGTGTTGTTGCCGATGCTTACGGCACTCATCCCCAAATTAATGATCGACTGCATTACACAGAATGTATCGGTTCCCACCATGATCGGGCTGATTGCAGTCATGTCGGCTCTGGTCGCTGCACTGAGCTGGATCGATCCGTTTCTACAGGGCAAAATGACCGGCGTCGCCCAAGCGGCAGCGATCCGCTACAGTATCCTCACCTTTCGCAAGGCTATGACGGCCGATTATGAAAACATGGAAAGTATGGAAGGCAGGGAAAAATTCGAACGCGGCCGTGGGTTTGCGCTGTATGGGCGTTATTCCGATAGCCAGGCATTGTATGAAATTATCGTGAGCCTCTGCGCCAATGCCACCGGTATCGTCTCCTACCTCGCGGTTCTTTCCGCGCTGCGCCCCACTATGCTCCTGTTGATTGCTGTTACATGCGTCGGGGAGTTCTTCCTAGTGCGCTACACTGCCAAGGCGGAACTGGATACGCGCAAAAAAAACAATCCCCTTTGGGTCCGGTTTGATTACCTTTATAAAAACGCGCACAACTTCTCCGCCGGCAAGGATATCCGCCTCTATGGCGCCGGAGATTGGTTTTTGCTCATCCTTGCGCAGTTGACTGCTACCTACACCAAAGTGATCGGCAAATATACGCGGCAGGTGTTCACGTTCAGCGCGGGCCGTGCGCTGCTCTCCATGCTGCGCGAAGCAGTGGCCTACATCTATCTGATCGGCAGTGTTTTAGCAGGAACAATGGGTGTTTCCGACTTTATCTTCTATTTCGGCATTGTCACAGGATTTGCGGCATGGATTCTCGGCATCACACAGCAGCTTCAAAATCTTGATATGGTGGCCACGGAATGCGACCACTTTCGCGCGTTTCTAGAAATGCCGGACCGCCCACGGCTGCAAAGCGCCTCTGCCCTGCCCGCCAAAGGGGCGCAGCCCTGCTCCATCACCTTTGAAAACGTGGACTTCCGCTATCAGGGCAGCAAAAGCCTAACGCTTAAGCAAATGAGCTTTACTGTCCAGCCGGGTGAAAAGATTGCCATCGTTGGTGAAAATGGCGCTGGCAAAACCACCTGTATCAAAATCCTGTGCGGTTTTTACCAGCCGACGAGCGGCCGCGTGTTAGTAAATGGAATCCCCTCCTCCGACTACGGGCGGGACGCCTACTATTCCTTGTTCTCCGCCGTATATCAAGATTATAACTTCCTGCCGATGTCCATCGATCGGAATGTATGCTTGTGCGAAGAGGAAGAGATCGATTATGGCCGGCTCACGCTTGTGCTCAAGCAAGCCGGGATATGGGAGCGTATTGAGCAACTGCCGGAAAAGGGCAAAACACAAATGGTCAAGCAAGTGCATAAAAACGCCGTGAATCTTTCCGGCGGCGAGCAGCAAAAGCTCCTGCTTGCGCGCGCCCTTTATCACGACGCGCCGGTGCTCGTGCTCGATGAGCCCACCGCGGCGCTCGACCCGATTGCAGAAAATGAACTCTATCAAAAATACAATGCGCTGACAAGCAATAAAACCTCTTTCTTCATTTCTCACCGGCTTTCTTCCACCCGCTTCTGCGACCGGATCCTTTTCATCGCAGACGGCCGGATTGCTGAAATGGGCACCCATGAGGAGCTGATGGCGATGCACGGCGCCTATTGGCGCATGTTCCAAATTCAAAGCCATTACTATAAAGAAGAACATACCGCGCAGGCCGAACGAGAGGAGGCCATAGTTTGAAAGTAAACTTTCAAACTTGGAGTTTTGTGCCTTTGCCGCAAAAACAGCGGCGGCAATTTTGCTTTGCAAAACCGCACAAAACAGCCGGAAAGGAATAATGATTAATATGAAAGCGATGACCACACTCCAAAAAATCGGGAGAGGCTTCCGGGAAATCCATCGGCTTGAGCCGCAGCTGATCCCGCTGACGCTGACAAGCGGCGTTACCAAAGCCGCACTTCCCTTTGTAAACCTTTATTTTTCCTCCCGGATCATCGATATTCTTTCCACCACACGGGAGATGAAAACCCTGAGCCTATTCGTTGCCCTGGCGCTGGCGATCAATCTGTTCCTGTTCATTACCTCCCGCACGCTGGAGAACCGTTACTATATGTCGCGCGGCCTTCTCTATAATAAGGAACGCGGCGAGGTCATCCGCAAGCTCTATACGCTGGATTATGAAAAACTGGAAAGCCCCGCTTTCCAAACCCTGTTGCATAAGCATCAGGAGGCGATGGATAAAGCAGGATCTTCCCTTTACCGCCTGAGCTGGATGCTCTCCCATTGGGTATCGGGCGCAACCACTCTGGCGTTTGCCCTGGTTTTGCTCTTCCCCCTGCTCAAAATCAGCTTCAAGGGCGGCGAAACCTTTGTAGAATCGCCATGGTTTGCGGTTGCCCTCTTCGCCGCCATTGGGGTCGCGGTGGGGATCATCCTGATCATCAGCCGCAAAATCAGCAAGGAATGGTTCCGTTTGAGCGAGCAGTATATGGGGCTCGATCGGTTATACGACTATTACACAGAAATGATAGCCGACTATAAAACCGGCAAAGAGATCCGCACCTATCAGGAGCAGCTGATTATTGAAAAGGACGCCACGCAGCAGCTGCTCAACGAGGGGATTGCTATCCAGAAAAAAATCGCCGCCAACAGCGCCAAATCCAGCTCCCTGATCGCAATCATCGGCGCGGTGATCGGCTTCGGCATCTACCTTTTTATCGGGCTCAAGGGGCTCATCGGCCTATTCAGCATTGGCAGCCTCGTATGCTATACGGGCAGCTTCATGCAGGTGGTGCAGGGCGTTACCGCCATTGCAAACACCACCGGGCAAATCCCGCAGATTATCCCCACACTCGATTATTATTTTGACATCCTCCACACCGAATCCGGCAAGCAGGACGGCACGCTCCTGCCACAGATGGATACGCCGGTCTCCATTGAATTCCGCAATGTTAGCTTCAAATACCCGGAATCGGAAACCTATGCGCTGAAGAATTTCTCTATTAAGCTGGAAAATGGAGAGAAGCTCGCCGTCGTTGGGCGCAACGGCTCCGGAAAGACGACCTTCATCAAGCTCCTATGCCGCCTCTACGACCCACAGGAGGGCGAAATTCTTTTAAACGGCGTCAATATCCGCGAATATGACGATGCCGCTTATCGGCAGCTCTTCTCCGTGGTATTTCAGGATTTCAGCATGTTCTCCTTCCCTTTGGCGCAGAATGTCTCCGTCGCCGATACATACGAGGAAGCGCGCGTCTGGGCCTGTCTGGAGGAAGCGGGCATCGCGGACGACGTCCGCGGGATGGAGCAGCAGCTTGATACCTATCTTTACAAGGATGTGGAGGAAACCGGCGTGGAGATTTCCGGCGGTGAGGCGCAAAAACTCGCCCTTGCCAGGGCGCTGTATAAAAACGCGCCGTTTATTGTGCTTGATGAGCCGACGGCCGCGCTCGACCCTATCGCAGAATATGAAATCTATTCCAAATTCAACCGCCTGGTAGGCGATAAAACGGCGATCTACATCTCCCATCGCCTATCCTCCTGCCGGTTCTGCAAACACATCGCGGTGTTCCAGCAGGGCGAGCTTGTTCAGCTTGGCACGCACGAGGAGCTGATCCGCGATCCATCCAGTGCGTATTATGAGCTGTGGAACGCACAGGCGCAATATTATTGCTAAGCTTTCCGAAATAGAGGAGCAAAAAAAGGCTGTTGCAAAGCGCATCGCATGAAAAAAAAGCAAGGGGTCTGCAAAATGCAAAAGCATTTTGCAGCCCCTTGTTTTTCCGTTTCCCTTCTTGCATCAAATCCGCCGCAGGGCGCTCCCTCTTTTATCAAAAGGGAGCGCCCTGTTTTTTGCATGCATCATCAGGCGGCTCTGGCGCCGCTTATTGTTCCGGCTTGTTGTTCTCCTGTAGCTTCACCAAGCTCCTGATCTGCTCTAATGCATAATCCTGAAACGCAGGCCGCAGGGATTTAAAAATACGAAGCGCTTCCTCTACCCGTTGATCAGGGCACGAATCGCCTGCGAACATTCTGCCCTCACCATGGAATAGCCATTCCTCGTTGACGCTGTATAATTCACAAATATGCCTGAGCAGCAATTCCTTCGGCTGAACCCTGCCGTATTCCAAGTTGCTGATAACATCACGGCTCACACCCAGCCGCTCGCCAAATTCTCTCTGTGACAGCTTTAAAGCGATCCGAATCGCCTTGATACGGTCTTTCAACTGATACCCCTTCTTTCAAAATAGAAATGCAGCACTACCACAGGCCCCGCATCCCTCCAACATTGTGCGGAGCCAAATAGCTTCTGTGATTGTAACAAACCCGCCCGTGGCCGTACCGCCAATGATCATACCACACACAAAGCTTCCTCTGCAAAAATGGCGTTGCCGCACCGCGGCAGGAGGCGTTTTGCGCCGACAGACATTTTTCCAATGCTTCAAACTTTGTTTGAAGCTATCATACCAGAAATCACGCTTGACCAAAATGGAAAAGAAGGGTGAAATCCATACAAAAGGAAAACGATATTGCTACGCGGATTTTTGGATTAGTATAACACAATCCATGAGTAAAAATTATCGGAAACACAATTTTACGCTAATATATTCGTTGACAACACAGGTTAAACATGGTATATTGAGTTTACAACTCATACGAAAAAAAGCAGGTGAGTTTATGACACAATCAAAAGATACTTCTGCAAAAGAATTTGACGCCTTATTTCGATCTCTGGAGGAACGGTATCAGATGGGAGAGTTGGCGATCTTGCGTGCGCTCGCCTCCATCGACAGCAACGATTCCGATCCACCAAAAAAAACATCTGCATGAAACACAGCGGCATGCTTCCATCGCATTGCCGCTGCCACCTCTGCTTTGAACAGCCAGAAAAGCGGAAAACGCCATGTGCGTCTCCGGTCCGTTATGCCGGAGGGGTCTTCATACCTCTCCCCTTTCCGCTTTTCCATAGATCATCAACTGAAACGGGATTTTCGAATATGCAGAAAAACCCTGATCACAAAAACACCCGCATGAAACACAGCGGCATGCTTCCATCGCATTGCCGCTGCCGCCCCTGCTTTGAACAGCCAGAAAAGCGGAAAACGCCATGTGCGTCTCCGGTCCGTTACACCGGAAGGGTCTTCACACCTCTTCCCTTTCCGCTTTTCTATAGATCATCCGCTGAAACGGGATTTTCGAATATGCAAAAAAGCCCTGATCACAAGGCGCTTTATCAAGATAAAACAAGGAATGAAATGGAACTGTAGCATGAAATACAGCAAGGAGGAAAAACAAATGAGCAAGCAAAGATCAAGCGGCCCGCATCGCCGGATTTTGGTCAGGCTCTGCGCGCTGGCACTGATTGCGGCGATGCTATTGACGAGCGCCTATGCGGGGGGCGCGGTGGAAAGCGGCTCTGCCGTGGAAAGCCTGGCCACGGAAAATCTGGCGGCGGAGAATCTTGCCCCGCAAAGCGCCGCCCCGTCGGAGGGGGCAGAGGCCTCGTCCACAGGCCACAGGGAGCAGAGCATGGCAAGCGCCGCTGCGGCGGCAGCGCCAAGGGCAACGCCCGATACAGTTGAGACTGAAGATACGCTCTCAAAGGGCGTGCATATCAATTTGTTTGATTACGACGGCTCAAGAGCAAATAGGCTTTTTAACTATAATAGGAGAAACTGGTTTACATTTACAGGGTCAGGGGCTATTGACGTTAACAATGATATCGGCTGGAATTCGTACACACAGGCCAACGGTGGCGTTTATCAGGGCATCCTACAGGGCGAGCTTGGTGAGGATGGCTACCCCCAGCTGACAACAACGTATCAGTCTGGCCGACAGACGTGGACTTTCAATAGCAATCCATCTTTCAGTAAGCTGTTTAACCCTGATAATGCTGGCCTCAACTATGCGATGACGACGGCATATGAGGACGTCAACTACCTGTTCCAGCTCGATAATGACGGCTATTACTACTACGACTCAGAGAAAAACTTTGCATCCATAAAGACAGACCGCGAAGAAAATAATTATTTCAACGTTTATCGTGTGCCTTATAAGGAAAATGCGACTGCGCCCAGCGACCCCAAATTTTTGCCTTTCAATGATTTGGATGACCAGCGTGGAAACAGTTTGCGTGGGAATGCAAACTTCCACTTCGGCATGACGATGGATTTTCAATTCCTACAGCCGAAAAATGGCAAGGTCACCGACCGGAACAACCGGCAGCAGGATATGGTCTTTGAGTTCCGCGGCGACGATGATGTGTGGCTCTTCATCGACGGCATTTTAGTGCTCGATATGGGCGGTATCCACGACGCCTATGAGGGCAGCGTCAACTTTGCAGACGGCGAGGTGTATATTGAGCACGTCAATGGAAACGAAGCTAACAATAATCAAAAAATAGAAAACCTTTATAACATCATGAGGCGCAACGGTGCATCTTATGAATATCTCCGCGACAACTTCGAGAAAAACGAAAAGGGCCAGTGGATTTTCAAGGATTACACCACGCACACCTTCAACTACTACTACTTAGAGCGCGGCGCAGGCGGCTCCAACTGCAAGATCAAATTTAACCTGCAATCCATCCCGGATGATACGATCTATGTGGGCAAACAAATTACCAAAGCCAATGTTCCTGATTTTTCCGATGCAAAGTTTGATTTCTTGGTAGAGGTGAAACCGCTGGATAAGGACGGCCAGCCATATGGCGACTATGCCCCTTATAGCGGCAGCTATAAGATTTACCGCGGTACGCCTGGCGCTCCGGATGCAGAACTCATCAGCGAGGGCAGCACAACACACGGCAAATTCACCTTGCAGCACAATCAATATGCGGAGCTTCCGGATAAGGTAAAGGCCACCACGCAATACCGAGTGACAGAGCTGGGCGCGTATTCAGACCAATACGAAATTACCTCTGTGGATACTGTTACAAAAGTTTACGATGACCACGGCAATGTGATTGGGCATCGGGTAGACGATCTCATCGTCGGTGAAGCGCCTTTTGCCCTTTTCGAAAATGCCATTTACGCTGAAAATGCGAACAGCCTCGTCATCACAAAAGAAATGGCCCCCGGCCATAGCTCTGATGACGAATTCACCGTGGCGATCAAGATCGGCGGCGAACCCTATGCAAGCGGCGTCTATTACGGCCAAACCCAAGGCGGCGGCATTGATAATGAAAACCCGAAACAAGCCGATGATCAGGGCTACGTTAAAATGCGGGCGGGTGAAACCATCTATATTATGCCACTTCCATGGGGCACTACTTTTGAAGTAGACGAGGTCAATCTCGCCCCCGAATATGCAGAGGAGGCATACGCCATTGAGGACGCGGAAAAAGACTCTGTTTCCACCGATGACGGCAAGGCAGTAGGCCAAATTCCGCTCACAGTGACAGCAAGCAAACAAACCACCGTCACCATTACCAATGCGCTGAAGGTGGCATCCTTCACCTTCACCAAGGTGGATGCGGACTCGAATGATACGCTGCTGGCGGGGGCGAAGTTTGAGCTGTGGCCTGCTGGTGATGACTGGGTGAAGGATTCCAATGTGGATAAGCCCCTCTACCCCACCTATCAGGATAACGGCGAATCCACCGGCCAAGATGGCAATGCCACCTTCACGGATATCCCATTTGGAAACTACCTGCTCTATGAGGTAAAGGCCCCGGCAGGCTACAAGCTCCCAACTGACCCTGTTCGAGTAACGGTCGAAGCCGGCATGGTAACCTTCTATAACGTCGAGGGCGATAAGATCGATGAAATCCAATTGCCGTCCGGCGGCGAAGGAGAGGATTCTACCGGCGAGGCCGCTACCATTCCTAATAAAGAGCAAGAGAAGCTGCCCGTTGCTGGGGGCATGGGCGCTATCTGGTTCTCCGCCGGCGGGCTGGCGCTCGCAAGCGCGGCTGCCCTCTTATATTTCAAGCAGCGCAAAAAGGGGGAGGAATAACACCGGGCAGGGTAGGAATATGCGAAAGGGGGGAATCGCTCCGGCAGATAAAAGACCCCGGGCAACAAAAAATTACGGAAAAGAGATTGAAAGGAGTACATCATGAAAAAATCTTTCATGGAAAAAAGGTCGGCTGCCTGCTGCTTGCCCTCCTCATGGCGGCAACCATGCTCGCAACCGGCGTAGTGGCGACATACGATAATGTTTATAATTCTGACAACCTCCCTGAGACGGGCTCCATCACGATCACCAAACTGGATCGCGACGAAAACAGCAGCTATCCCGATCCCGCATTGAAAAACGATGGCACAGAGGTAGAGAATATTACTTCTGCCGGTAAAGGCCTGAATGGCGTTACGTTTACGATCTACAAAGTGGATCCGAACTACACCGTTCCTGAGAATGGCGATGTGTCCAATGTCGCGATTGAAGCCAATAAGGTGGACGAGGGCACAACGGATACCGTCGAAGGTCAGGATGGCGTTTTGGTGTTTGATAATCTCAAGATGTATCAGCGCTATCTGATCGTTGAGACGGATGCCCCCGCCTATGTCACGACCCGCACCGCCCCCTTCTGCGTCGATCTTCCGATGACGAACCCCACGGGAGACGGCTGGATGGCTGACGTTTATGTTTACCCGAAGAACTTCACCACGCGCGGCACGGTGACCCTCAATAAGGTCGGCGAAGATAAGGAAGCGCTTCCTGGCGCGATCTTCGGCCTGTATCAGGCTACGAAGAGTGGCGATGATTACACGCTGGTTATGCAGGATAGCAACCCTGTGCTCGTGACAGAGGCCGTAATCCCTGCCACTCCCTCTACTGATGCTACTTACACAGGCAATGCTTATGCAATGAGTGACGCAAGCGGTCTTGTGAAATTCACCAATATCCCTGTGGGCGATTATGCATTGATCGAGGTCAAGGCGCCTACTGGTCATGCGCTGGATAAAACCCCGGCACTTCTTCTCCATTGTAAAACGGCAGCCAAACGGATGCAGTTGTAAATGTGGGCAACGTCGTGAACTACGAAACGCTGAGCGATAATGCAATCGCAAAATCGGTAAAGACCGAGGGCGCTACTGGCGTGAATTGGACGGTTACGACTGATCTCCCCGCCAACATTGCAACCTATCAGAAGTATGAAATCGTTGACCCTGTCCCCAATCAGGTCACGCTGGCCAGCAATTCGATCGCGGTAAAGGCTACAAAGGAGAGCGCTGAGGCTCTTACCTTGACGAAGGGCGAGGACTACACGTTAACGATTGACTCCGCGAACACCAACAAGTTCACCGTTGCGCTGACCGCTGCTGGCATGGAAAAAGTTGTGGGCTATGAGGCACTTGAGATCACCTTCAGCTCCACAATCAACGAGGGTGCTGTGCTCGGCCAAGTCACCAACACGGCAACGCTCAACGCAATCGCTGAGGAAGGCGAACCATTTACAGATGAGGCTACCGTCTCCACCACGATCTATGGCGTTGAGATCAACAAGGTGAACTTCAAGGGCGAACAGCTTGCTGGCGCAGAGTTCGCACTCTTCACCGACAAAGCCGCTGCCGAGGCAGTGGTAACGGCGATTAAAGAGGGTAGCGAGCTTGACCTCAGCTCGGCGCTCTACACGGGCACAACCACAGCTGATGCAAAGCTTCTCCTCTCCGCAATGAACGCTGGCACCTATTACCTAGTCGAGACCAAGGCTCCTGCGGGTTACAAGCAGCTGAACCGCGTTGTAGAGGTTACGATCGAGGGCACTGAGAAAGACTATACCGCTGAGGTCACCATCCTCAACACGGCGAATGTTTCCCTCCCGATCACCGGCGGCATCGGCACGCTGATCTTCACCATCAGCGGTATCGCTCTGATGGGCGCTGCGGCGCTGCTATACATCCGCTCCCGCAAAAAGAAAGCCACAGAAGCCTAAAAGCCGAAACACATAACGCACAGGAACAAATGCGACCTGTTCCCTTCTGTGTAAGCTTCTCATGAAAAGGCTGCCGCGCACAAAACGCGGCAGCCTTTGAAGCCATCCGTCATGCTGGAAAGCGTGTGGATTGAAAGAAATGCTAAGAAAAAATCCTTTTCAGGCGGCCTTCTGCCGCCCCGGACGGGGCGTGGGTTGAAATTTTGTCGTTATCATAGCCGCGCAAGCATCGCGCAGGTAGTCGCAGGCCGGCCGTTCAACCGCCCGGCCTGCGGTGGATTGAAAGAAAGTGATTGATATTATTTCCGGCCGCCTTCCAAGCGGAGGCCGTGCGGGGAAGCTTTCCGTCCGGAATGGCTGATATCAGTCTTCCCCGCCGGCACACAAACCATTCCAAACCACTGCAACAAAACGCAAAGGGCGAACGCGCATGAAAAAATGGAAAAACAGCATTTTCCTGCTCCTCTTCCTGATCGGGCTAGGGCTAATCCTCTACCCCATCGTCAGCAGCAAGGTAGAGGATTGGAGCCACAGCAAAGCCATTGCCGACTACCGCAGCCAGGTAGCGGAAAACGCCGCGCAGCTGGAACAAAAGAAAGAGGAAGCACGGGCCTATAACGGCCAGCTGGCCCAGCCTGCGGCGCAGGCCGATGGGCAGGAGCCCACCGCAGGCTATTATAGCCTGCTCTCCTTTCAGGATGTGATGGGGTATCTGGAAATTCCGGAAATTGGCGTGAACCTCCCGATTTATCACGGCACCAGCGACCTGGTTTTGGAGATGGGCGTGGGCCATCTGGAGAGCTCCTCCCTGCCCATAGGCGGCGAAAGCACGCATGCGGTGCTGATGGGGCACCGCGGCTTGCCCTCCTCCACCCTGTTCAACAAGCTGCCAAAGCTCAAGGAGGGCGCCCAATTTTACATCCATATGTTGGATGAAACGCTCGCCTATGAGGTGGATCAAATCAAGGTGATCGAGCCGGATAATCTAGCGGATTTGCAGATCGTCCCCGGCAAGGATTATGTGACGCTGATGACCTGCACGCCCTATATGATCAACTCGCATCGGCTTTTGGTGCGCGGCCATCGAATTGCCACACCTCCGCCGGGCGAAGAGGCTGCACCTGCCGCTGCCGTTCAGGTGCAGCCACAGGCAGAACAAGCCGTCTGGCCGTGGATTCTGGCCGCCATTGCCGCCGCATGCCTGCTCGCCCTCTGCATCATCCTGCTTGCGAAAAAGAAAAAAAGGAAGGGGCCGCGCGCATGACAGCATCGCGAAAAAAGCGGCTGCGCATCGCCGCGGCTCTGCTCTTCCTGTTGGGGCTTGGGCTTGTGTGCTATCCGGTTTTGAGCAATTGGGCGCGCAATACGCTCCAATCGATCGACAGCCAGCGCTACGGCTCCGAGCAATCACAACCGAACCCCTCCGCCGATGCATCTCTGGAGGAGCTTTATCGGCAAATGCAGGCCTATAACAAGCGGCTATACAGCGAGGGACAAAAGCTGACCGACCCCTTTGCTTATGAGCAACCGAGCTTTGATTTAAAGCAATTTGGGCTGCCGGATAATATCGTGGGTTATCTCTCCATCCCGAAGCTTGGCGTTCAACTGCCGGTCTATCTGGGTGCAAGCCGTGAAAACCTGCGCAAAGGGGCTGCGCATCTTTCCCAAACCTCGCTGCCCATCGGCGGGGCCGATACCAACGCTGTCATCGCCGCGCACCGCGGCCTTGCATCACAGGAGATGTTCCTCCATATCGACCAACTGGAAGAGGGAGACGAGGTGACCCTCTCCAACTTCCGCGAGGTGCTGCACTACCGGGTGACGGACACAGAGATCATCGCGCCGGATGAAATGCAGAAGGTGCTGATCCAGCCTGGCCGCGACCTGCTCACGCTTGTCACCTGCCACCCTACCCCACCACGCGGCAACGCTATCTCGTTTACTGCGAGCGCGTGAAAGAGCCCGCTGCGAAATGAAAGCATTTCGCAGCGGGCTCTTTGCTTTTTTATTTGACTCTCGTTGCGCCCTGCATCGGCAGGCCCGTGCTGTAATCAAGCTGGGTAAAGTCCTCTTCCTCCAGCTGCCGGGTATAGCCCGTATGGCGGAAGCTCGGCTTCACCTCCGGCCTCCATGGGCGGCAATGCCAGTAATAGCCCCGGAACACATCCCGTGTTACGTTCATCTGCTCGATCAGCCTGTCATGCAAATTGTTGCGGATTTTTGCGTAAGCTTTGTCCAGAATCAGGTTTTCCTGCTCATAGGGGTCCTCTTGCAAATCATAGAGTTCGTCCGAGGTCATCAGGTTAATCACCAGCTTATACCGCCCGTCAAAGATGCAGCGGATGGGCTGAAAGCCCATGAAGCCGTCGTGATCCACCTCGTAGCGTGTGAATTCAATAAAAATGTCGCGCTTTTCATCACAGCCTATGCCTTGCAGCGGGCTGCCCTGCATCATCTTTGGAACTTGCACGCCAAAATGCGCCATCAGAGTGGGCAGCAGATCAATGTGGGAAACCGGGGTTGTATTTTTCCCCTGCGCAAAGCCGCCGCCCTTCATCAGGAACGGCACGCGCGTGACCTCGTTATACATCACGCAGCCTTTGCCCATGATGCCATGCGAGAGGAACATATCCCCATGATCCGCCGTGTAAATCACCAGTGGATCGAGCCCCAGCTCCCGCACCTTATCCAACACCCTGCCGATCTCATAGTCGCAAAAAAGGTTGCAGGCCAGCATCCCCCGCTGTAGCGCCTTTTGCAAGCCCCAGAAGGGGAGCTTGCCGCTCTCCTTCGCCCAGATTGCCTGATGGTCAGGCTTGTTTTTCAGCTTGTATTTTACATTCGGCGTTCTATGAAATTTCAGCTTCTGCTTTTTGAGCGCCTCCACAAACCGTCGCGGGCACACGCTCGGATCATGCGGCTCATCGAGCGACAGAGTCAGGAAGAAATCCTTCTCCCGGAATTCCTCCAGGAAGCGGATGGCACGGTCCGCGCAGCGGTGGGCATAGGTATCCTCCTCCTTGGGATCGTCGAGGCGGGTCTGCATCGGCTGGCGGCTCTTTTTCCGCTCTTCCTCGGTCAGCTCGTCGAGGAAATTGCGCATATCGTACCAATACGTCGGATTGTAGCCCGTGGGGCATCTCCCGTAGCCGAAATAATCACCTCCGTCGAGATGCCACTTGCCGATATAGCCGCATTCAATCCCATGCGGGCTGAGCCATTCCCCAGCCGTTTTGGTGTTTGCGCCGAGTTGCATCGAGTTTGCTATCATCCCGTTGGAATGCGGGTAAAGCCCTGTAAAAATCGCGGACCGCGCCGGGCCGCAAACCGGCTGGCAGGTGTATCCATTGGTAAACTGCATCCCTTCGCGCGCGAGCGCATCAAGCACGGGCGTAGGGGCCGCATCGGCGTCATAACAGCTGAGCATATCTTGCCGCTGCGTATCAACCATAATCAAAACCGCCTGTTTCATCGAATCGTCCTCTCCAAATATTTCTCTTTATTTTATCAGGAAAGCTGGGCAGCTGCAACCAAAAGAACCTCCTCCTTGTGTCATGCATGGCCGAAACTAAAGCAGGCGTGGCGCAAGGCAATCATCTGCCCTACGCCACGCTATTATAATATGCTACAAATCCATATTGAAAACATGGTGGTTACACACGGGCTTCGCACCCCGAAAAAGCCGCAAAGGGCCGCCCCAACTGGGGCGACCCTTTGCGTATTATTTCGCTTTTTTCAAAACGGAGGATTACTGGAGATTCTCTTTCAGGTTAGCAAGCTCCTTCTGAAGCTCTGCCGGAACCTTGTCGCCAAATTTTGCATAGAATTCGGCAATACCTTCCGCCTCATCGTTCCAAAGCGCCTTATCCACATCCAGCATGCTCTTCAGGGAGTCGATTGTCACTTCGCCCTCAAGGCCTTCGAGGTTAATATCCTTCGGATCCGGCACATAGCCAATCGGGGTTTCCACCGCGTCTACCTTGCCCTCGCAGCGCTTAATGATCCACTCAAGCACACGCAGGTTATCACCGAAGCCTGGCCACATAAAGTTGCCCTCGTCATCCTTACGGAACCAGTTGACGTTGAAGATCTTCGGCGCCTTGTCAGCGTCGAGCGTTGCGCCGATATCGATCCAATGCTGCCAATAGTCAGCCATGTTATAGCCGCAGAAGGGCAGCATCGCCATCGGGTCGCGGCGGACTACGCCTACCGCGCCTGCTGCTGCCGCCGTCGTTTCAGAAGCCATGATGGAGCCTACGAACACGCCGTGGTTCCAATCGCGGGATTGATACACCAGCGGAGCGAGCTTTGCGCGGCGGCCGCCAAAGACGAATGCAGAGATCGGCACGCCCCGCGGATTTTCAAACTCGGGGCTGATGCAGGGGCAGTTCACAGCGGGAGCAGTGAAACGGCTGTTGGGATGCGCGCCCTTGACGTCGGACGTCTGCCCGTTCCAGGGATTACCCTTCCAATCGACGGCGTTCGCCGGCGGATTCTTATCAAGGCCTTCCCACCATACGGTGTTGTCATCGAGGTTATGCACCACATTGGTGAAAATCGTACCCTTCTTCGTAGAAGCGAGCGCGTTGGGGTTAGATTTGTCGTTGGTGCCGGGCGCTACGCCGAAGAAGCCGTTCTCCGGGTTGATGGCATACAGGCGGCCATCCGGGCCCTTGCGGATCCAGGCGATGTCGTCGCCCACGCACCAGACCTTATAGCCCTTCTTCTTATATCCCTCCGGCGGGATCAGCATTGCGAGATTGGTCTTGCCGCAGGCGGACGGGAACGCAGCGCAGATATATTTCACTTCGCCCTGCGGGTTCTCAATGCCGAGGATCAGCATATGCTCTGCCTGCCAGCCCTCTTTGCGGCCAAGGTAGGAAGCAATGCGGAGTGCAAAGCACTTCTTGCCGAGCAGCACGTTTCCGCCGTAGCCAGAGTTAACGGAGATGATCGTGTTATCCTCCGGGAACTGGCAGATATAGCGCTTCTCTTCATCGATCTGGCACTTGCAGTGCAGGCCGCGCACCCAGTCGTCGCTGTCGCCAAGCGCTTCCAGCACATTCTTGCCAACGCGAGTCATGATGGACATGTTGAGCACAACATAGATCGAGTCGGTCAGCTCGATGCCGATCTTGGAGAACGGGGAACCGACAGGCCCCATCGAATAAGGGATCACATACATCGTGCGGCCCTTATAGCCATCGCGCGCGATGTCATAGAGCATTTTATAGGCTTTTTCCGGATCCATCCAATTGTTGGTTGGGCCGGCGTCTTCTTCTTTCTTCGAGCAGATCAGCGTGCGGGCTTCCACACGGGCAACGTCGTTGACAGCGGTGCGGTGCAGGTAGCAATCCGGCAGCTTCTCCTCATTAAGCTTAATCATTTCGCCCGTCGAGCAAGCCTCTGCGCGCAGCGCCTCGATCTGCTCCTTGGAGCCGTCGATCCAGACGATCTTGTCGGGCTTAACCAGATTGACCTTATCTTCAATCCAGCTGAGGACACTTTTGTTCGTGGTAAGTGCGTCCATCATAGTAAACTCCTTTCACTTCTTCGGGTAAGGCGGAAAAGGTTCCCGCCGTTATTAGGCTACTGTTCGTTATTATACACGCTCAGATGTGAACAATCAATCGTTAAAATGTTAAATCTTTGTCATAAGGGGCCAAATTATTCCGTTGAAATGAATAACTACGACGGAAATCCTGCAAAATCAGGCGCAAAACGGCCGATTTCAGGCCTCAATTGGCATTGTCGCGCAAGCATTCAAATCCATTTGCGCCACATTGCCCGCTCTCAGCTCATAGAAGCCCTGCGCGCCGACCATGGCAGCATTATCCCCACAGAGGGAAATTTCCGGCATAAACAGCCGCCAGCCGTGCCGGGCACAGAGCGCTTCCATCCGCCCGCGCAAAACCGAGTTTGCCGACACACCGCCTGCAAGCACAATTTTTTGATGCCCACGCTCAACGGCCGCCCGTTCTGTATTGTCGCACAGGCAATCTACCACGGCGGAAAGAAAGCTTGCGCCCAAATCCTTCACAGGTAGTTTTTCCCCTTTTTGCGTCGCATTATGAATCAGGTTAACCACCGCAGTTTTCAGACCGGAAAAGCTAAAATCAAGGGGGCTGCCATCCACATGTGGGTGTGGAAAACGGTAGGCATGCACATCGCCGCCCTGTGCCGCGCGGTCAAGATTCAGCCCGCCAGGATACGGCAGGCCCATCGCGCGCGCCGCTTTATCGAGCGCCTCCCCCGCCGCATCATCTCGCGTGCGGCCCACGACGGAAAAACGGGTGTAGTCAAGCACTTCTACCAAATGGCTGTGCCCGCCGGAGACGACGAGACATAAAAACGGCGGCTCCAAATTTTCATGCGTCAGGTAGTTCGCCGCGATATGCGAGCGCAGATGATGCACCGGCACCAATGGCAAACCGGTAGCAAGCGAGAGGCCTTTCGCAAAATTGACCCCCACCAGCAGTGCGCCGATCAGCCCTGGCGCATAGGTTACGGCAATCCCATCCAACGCCTCCAGCGGCACGCCGGACTGCGCCAGTGCCCGACGGGTCACGCCGGAGATAGCCTCCGCATGCATGCGGGAAGCAATCTCCGGCACTACGCCGCCAAAGCGAACATGCTCCTTCACCTGGGACGCGATGATATTGGAAAGCATCTTTCTTCCATCCTCCACCACGGCGGCGGCCGTTTCATCGCAGGAGGATTCAATCGCTAACAGTTTCATAACACAATCCACCCTTTCGAACAGACTGGAATTTACCCGGCTCCGGCGAAGAGAAAACCCCGGTTGTGCCAACCGGAAGGGACAAACTCCCACTTGAAAAATTTATTTTTCCACGCTAGATCTTCTTTCTCTTCTACCATTATTTTACCCGAAACGTTTTCGGAGCAAACCGATATACAAGAATCAGCGCCACAGCAATATAGGCGGCTGTGAAGCCCAGCACGATGAGCGTAAAGCCCATGCTGCCCGTGCGGATCTCCATGCAGATGAAGCACAGGATGTAAACCGCCATATTTAGAATGCGGTAAAACGGGTTTTTCACATTCAACTCCGTTGTAAACGGCTGGAATACATAGTAGAGGAACAGGTGGTGCACCGTGAAAAAGATGGAAAGCAGCAGGATCGTAGCCGTAAACATCGCCATATCCAGCGTTACCCACGGCGCGCCGGCGGCTGCGCAAAAGCCCGCTACAGCCGCGCTTAGCGCAAGGCCGATCAAAAAATCATAAAGCCCCACACGCAAAAGACGAAAGCGGAAATTTTTGAGAATCACCTTAGGCTGGCGATAAAACCCATAGTGCAGCAGGCTCATATCGCAATTATAAAACATCGCGCGGCAGGCCTTATCTGCTACGGACATAAAATACATGATGAAAACAAAAAACGGAAGAAAGGAAACGATCTGCCCCGCTGCCTGCTGCGCTTTTGCCGGGTCGAGAAAGGCAAAGGCAAGCCCGCCCAGAAACACCGCAAGGATCAGAAGCAGCCGGATTTTCACGGGTTTTACCAGTTGGCGGCGGTGCCGCGCAAAAAACAGGGCATTGAGATAGGCGTAGCCCTGCAAATGCACAAGGCGCCCAACTTCTTTTTGATCCGTTTTCAGATCCTGTTCCTTGACGGCAACATCGGAAAACGCGCTTGATTTGCTCTCCTGCACCATAGAAGAGAGCAAAAACTTTTGATCGACGCTGCGCAGGAACGCTGTTTCATAGCCCCGATAGCCCCAGATAACATAATAAAAACTCCCCGCGCCGATGAGAAGCATGGCGATCACGCCGGGGATGCTGAAGAGAATCCACATCGTGGGCAGCTCTACCCGCAGCAGAATCGGCAGATAGGCTCCCACAAGGGAGATGCCGATGAGCAGCCACACAAGGCCGACCTTGCGGGAGAGGACCGTTTCTTTTTTCTCATAGTACCACACCTGCACCGCCTCGCCAAGGAAGCGGAAGGAAAACAGCATAACAAAGCTCCCCAGCGCCTGCCAGACGCTTCCGTCCACAAGCAGGAAGGCCACAAGCAGCACCGGCAGAAAATAGAGGAAAAACGGCACATAGCGCATGATAAGATCCGCATACACATAGCGCCTCGGCGGCATTTTCATATATTTGAGCGCAATATATTTTTGCTGTGTCACGCCAAACACCGCACTGTCCTGCATCGGGCCTACTACACAGCTGAGAAAAAACAGGATATTGACCAGCTGCGCCGGAGCCTGCGCAGGCTCCAACAGCCCCTTTTCCAGCGCGAGCATTAACGGGAGCCATGCCGCCAGGCCAAGATAAACCGCTTTGCCAAACAGCTTTAGCAATTGCCCAAGCACTGTTGTCAATACGGCGAGAAAGTTTTTAAGCCCCTCTTCCCGATAAACCCGGTCTGGCACGTGCTTGCCAATGACCCACAGCCGCTTGAGATAATAAAGGAAGGTGTTCGCATTCACGGTCGCCTTAATCTGCAAAATTGTTTGGAACGTCTTATTCATGGGCGTCCTCATCCTTTAGTTTTTCAATAATCTGCGCTTCAAAATTTCCGCTTTCCAGCATTGCGTGGTCGAGCTGCTCGAGCGTGCCGTCGCTGAGGATCACAATCTCGTCGCACAAATCTGTGGCAAGCTGCAAAATGTGCGTGGAAAAAATGATGATATGCTCCGCGCTGATCTCCCGGATCAATTGCTTAATCTCCAGCGCAACGACCACATCGAAGGAGGTCAGCGGCTCGTCGAGCAGGATGACCGGCGGGCGGGCAATCATGAAGCAAAGCATCTGCACTTTATTCTTCATGCCGTGGGAATAGCCTTTGATGAGCCGATCACGGTCCTCTCTGTCGATTTTTACCAAATCGAAATAATCGTCGATCGTTTGATCGGATCGAATTTTATCGCGGTTGATCTCCATAAAAAAGTTTTAAAAATTCGCGGCCGGTTAAAAAATCCGGCAGAATCGGCGTGGAAAAAAACATAGCCGATATCCTCCGGTGTGAGCGCCCGCAGCGTGCCGGACACATCTTTGAGCTGGGCCGTGCCGGCATCCATCGAAATCTCATTGCTCAGGCAATTGAAAAGCGTCGTCTTGCCTGCGCCGTTACGGCCCAGCAAGCCATAGATCTTGCCCTGCTCAAACGGGAAGGAAACACCCCGCAGGACTTCCTTCTCCCCAAACTTCTTTTGGATTCCATCGAGGATCAATTCCATCTTTACCGGATCATCTCTTTTCATAAGTATTTTGTCAGCAGGAGGGCGTCCTCCTGCGGCCTGCTGTAATAATGAGGCCTGCGGCCCACCTCTCCATAACCATACCCTTGGTACAGGCGAATGGCCGGCACGTTAGAAGCGCGCACCTCCAGCGTCAAGAAACGAATGTTGCGCATGCGTGCGCAGCCTTCCAGTGCACTCAGCAGCGCGCCTGCAATCCCCTGCCGCCGGTAGGCAGGAAAAACGGCGATATTGTCGATATAGCCCTCATCCAGAATGCAGTGCATCCCGGCATAGCCCGCTACTGTGCCCTCACATACAGCGGTGAAAAAAAACGCCGTATCGTTCGTGAGCTCCGCGCGCAGCGCTTCTGCCGGCCGCGGGGAGGAAAAGCAAACGGCTTCCAGCCGGGCAATCTCCCAAATATGTTCTTCCCGCATCGGGTCAATAAAAAAATCCGCCATCGCATGACCCCTTTACATTCTGCCCCGCAGGGTAAGCCATAAATCCTGAAAGCCGTCGAACGCTTGATCGACACTACGGCGGCAGGCCCAGACGTCGCCCGCGGATAAATCCTTCCCGCTCTCCTGCAAATAAACGCGATCCGGAGGCGCAAGCTTTAAGAGGGCCTCGTAATCCGCCCGGTTCAGCGCTACGAGCATGCCCGCCTCTCTGATCAGCTCATCCGATAACGGCTGGGCACGGTGGGCTGAAATCTCCAACCCAAACTCCCGCGCAGCCTGCACCGCTGCCGGGCAGACGACCGTCTCCTTTTGGGCCGCCAGCCCGGCGCTTACCGCACAGAGCCCGGCAAGGCGCCAACGCTGCGCCATTTCATTGCAGACGGCCGCCGCAATCACACTATGCATGGTGTTTTTTTGCCCAACATAGACAATTGGCCCCATCTTCGCTCCCCCTTCCACCGTATGAATGCGAGCGTTTTTCCATCGCATCCTGTATTCGATTTGCCCTGTATCTGGATCCTCCCTTTTTTCGACAAGATGAAACCCTTCACGCTGATAAAAATGTACCGCACGCACATTTTTTTCGTAAACCGTGAGAAGCAAAGTGCTGTAAAGGCGTTTTGCTTTACTCAATAGCCGATTTCCAATCCCCTGCCCGCGCGCCTGCTCTGAGATGAACAGCCCGGCAATATTCCCCGCCTCCGTCAGGCCGAGGAAGCCGTTCACCACTCCATCTGATTCATGCACATAAACCTCTGCCTGCGGGATCAGGCGTTTCACTTCTTCCAGGTGTTCCGCCCAATAGGAGGGCACAATAAAGGGATGCGCCTGCAAATTGGAGGAAAGCCAGATTTCCATCACCGCATCCAAATCTACTTCTG
>ENA-OQAB01000093-OQAB01000093.1-human-gut-metagenome-genome-assembly--contig:-NODE-93-length-48406-cov-5.595642_pt1 | contig 48406 bp, 68 predicted proteins | sample MGYA00242490_ERZ504517 | MGnify/ENA primary metagenome ERZ504517 (study PRJEB26092, sample SAMD00036298) | human gut metagenome | host: Homo sapiens | study: EMG produced TPA metagenomics assembly of...
ATTGATTACACAATCCCTTCAGATAAACGCTGTCCGTTTTTCGTTTTGCTCCTCCCGCTCCAGGGTAATATCCTGATCCGTGTCGTAGACAAGAGCCAGACCATAACGCCCGGCAATCTCAGATGCAATCTGGCGAATTGTCACTTTTTCCCAGGTCTGTGTCCGTTCTGTCTCTTTAAAATCACGATTCACCGGGGATGATACTCCTTCAATGTCTATTTTCTGTGGCGGAGCCTGAATCCGGTAAGAATCTATTACGAACTCCCCGCAGCGGATTTGTTTCCGCTCCCCTTCATATCTCCAGTTTTCTAAAACAATCCCTGCCCGGATCTTATCTCCATTTTCCGGCATCCAAGCGCCGGACCACTTTTCTTCTCTGTCATTTAAGGTTAGAGAAATCGAATCTGACTCTTCTGTGGAATCTGAGAAGGAAAAGTCCGCTAAAACGTCTGAAATATCCACATTCGCGTCCACCCCGTTATACAGAATATCTGTTCTTATCTTCCGCGTTCTCATCGGTTCCTCCATTCTGGCCACCCCTGCTGTTCTTCGTCCGGAAGCTCCGGAACATCAACCAGCACACCAGCCGGAAAAACCACATAACCCAACAAGGAAAAATTGTTCATCATCAGGATATCCAGCTTTTTTTCATCACCATATTGTTTTTTAGCAATTAAATCCCAGGTATCCCCCTGGACGGTTCTGTACTGCTTCATGTAACCAACTCCTTTTAGGGTATAAAAAAAGAACGCCTCGCATAAAAAGGTCGTTCTGTTTTTCTGCTTTTTATTTAAACAAATTTCTGAGATCTTCTGTTTTCGCTTGACTACCACGTTATAACGTGGTATGATTAAATCATCGAAAGGAGGTGAAGAGAAAAATGGTGGAAAAAATAAAGGAGCTGAAAAAAGTGGTATCAGCACTTATCCAGCTCGCTTTAGAAATTGGAACACTTTTAGCAGTCATCAAAATGATTGTTGAAAGCCTCCAATAATCACCCGGGGAGGGAAACCTCCCCACCTAAAATATATCATATCACCATTTTTAAAGCAATATGAAAAAAACAGTGATCAGCATTCTCTCGTTACTTGCCTCTATCGTCTGGCTTGTTATCATTGTGGTTGGTCTGATTTTACTATTCACTTAACAGGAGGTTGCCATGAACTTAAAAAAAATCAGAAATGAAAAATCATTAAGCATTCGCGCCCTGTCTGAACTGGCCGATGTTCCCAAACGTACCATCGAAGACATTGAACGGTTTGACCGCTGTAAGGTAGACACCGCCATCAAGCTGGCCGACGCGCTGCAGGTCACGCTGGATGAGCTGTGCCGGAACACCGCCGACACAGAATAAGCCGCCAGGAGAGAGGTTTTCCTCTCTCCTATTTAAAAGCTTACCCTTCGCCTGCCATCTTCATATCGTTCCATGTACTCTTTCCATACTTCAAATGTCATTATTAATCCGTCGCTAACGTCCTCCCGTCTAGTGTTCCCATAAATATTGACAACTGGCTGAAACGCTGGCATTCCATATCCTCCCACAGCCTTTTCTCCACTTTTCCGCCATCCATCGGAAATCGTTTCATAGATCCGGCTATAACTGTTCTTGTCGTAAGCTCCCAGAATCTTCCCGGCCTCCTGCCAGATTGATATAGCTTTTTGACTGCCATCCAAGGGAACTACTGCCTCCGGCCCCTTTTCTGCGAATGCGGCGATATGGGGTGTATCAAAAATTCCTCCTTCAGCATGGCCGGGCAGATTCTTTGCAGAATATTTATTTCGAAGCTTCCCAACTGCCGCCTGGCCTTCTGGAGTCATTATCGTATTAATTGATACAGAAACTGGTACATTTGCGTCAATCCCTGTTTCAAAAGAGCTCTTCAGATGCTCTAAAAACTGCTGCGCCGCTGTATCTGCGTTGGGATATTCAGCCTCTATCGCATTAAACGCAGCCTGCGGAAACATAGCGCCCTGCTGCCGGGCTGCCTCTAAGACAAGAGCCTGCTCCGGACTTTCTGCAATAATCTGGCCAACCGTTCCCCACAATCCTTCCTCGTCTCCGGATGCGGCCTGGATCATGTCAATACTCTGCATACCTTCTAAAAAAGCCTGCGGAACAGCTTGTCCGGACTGTTTCATCTGATTAATGAGCTGAGTCATCTGCTCTTCACTTGGTTCCATTCCTTTAACCAGCATCCCCAGAGCATCCTGCGCATCGCTGGGCAGCTCAGCTTCGCCCATGGCTTCATCAATCGCCCATTGAAGTCCCTGCATGAAGTCCTCAGGAAGCATGTTATAGGGGTCTTTCATTACCTCCCTGACTTTTTCATCCAGTTTTTGATTAACCGTTTCCAGTACCGGATCGATCTCGTCCCCATAAGTTGCCATAATGGTATCAACCATAGCCTGCTGGCCGTTTAAGATCGTCTCAGCCTTACTCTGATAGTAGCTCTGCGCCGCTTCCGCCGAACGGGCGTCAAATTCCTCCTGAGAAATTCCGCCCTCCATTCCCTTTTCTCCGGCAAGTCTCTGAGCATTTAAACTTGTCAACACCTTTTGATAAGCTTCATCTGTAGACTGAATCGCCTGTTCCGTATAATTCGCCAATTCCGCCTGCAAATTCTGAAAGGAATCCGCATCCAGAGCAGCTCCGGCATACTTCCCTTGAATCATCTGCAATTTTGCGGCATTTTCCGCCTCTGTGATCATGGAAGTAATTTCTGCCATCTGCCCCAGATAGTCACTCACAATCTTCTGCTTATCCAGAGTCAGACCGTTTTCCGTGATATCCTGAAGCGCTGCGCTGATATTTTGTTTTAACGGATCCAGCTGAGCCAGAAGAGCCTGGTAAAATGCCCCACTGTCTTCCGACAAGCCGGTTCCTGCTTCCCCCATAACCAGGTCAACCGCCAGATTCAATTCATATCCTTTTCGGTGATATAGTCCTGGGCATTCTGCACATAAGCGTCCACTGCCGCCACATACTCCTGAGCGTCTCCTTCTTTCAGCTCAATTCCCATAGACAGCTTCCAGTCCGCTTTTTGAACTGCTTCCATGCTGTCTTTCATAGTCTGATAGTAGTCATCTGCTCTCGTGGAAGAACGCTCCATTTCTTCGATTTCGAAGAATAAATCGTCTCCCAATACATGTTTAGCTGCTTCTCCAAGCTCCTCTATGGAAAGTGTAACATCTCCAAAATGCTCCGCAAGGTTCTTCACTGCCCGTTCTCTGGCAGCCGCTTTCACCGCACTGGTAATGCCTGCAATTCCGCCAATGGCCAAACCTGCGGCTGCTACCGGCCAGGCTTTTATCATGCCGCTCAGGCTTCCGAATAGTTTAACGGCGGAGGTTATGCCTTTGGCTGCTTTAAAGGTTAAAAGAGTCGATACCAGGCCTGTCAGTCCTCCCTGTATCACCTCCGGATGCTGTAAAAACCAGGAACCAAGTTCTAGCACTGGATCTACAAACCCCATTAAGACGTTTCCGGCAGATTTAACCTCCCTTCGAATTGTAGGCAGGTTTTCCTCCACGCTTTCAGTGAAGGAGTTCAGCCACTCGGTTCCTGTCTGTACTCCTTCCCGGAGCGGTTCAGAAAGTCCCTCATAAATAGCAATGCCAGCCCCTTCCGCGGAACTTTTAAGGAGCGTTATGTCTCCTTTGAGATTATCCATCCGGACGCCTGCCATCTCTTCGGCAGCTCCTTTTGCATGGTAGATAGAATCCGACAATTTTTCGTAGTCTTCACCACTGGCATTAATTAAAGCCAGCATACCAGACATCGCTTCCTGCCCGGCTAGGCTGGCCGCGGTACTGGCCCGTTCGGATTCAGATAAACCTGCAAATCCAGTGCGTAAATCTCTCAGAATCTCATCCAATGACCGCATACTGCCATCCGAATTAGAAACCGTCAGCCCGATCCGGCTCATTGCTGCCTCCACCTCAGCAGTGGGCTTAACGATACGAGTAAACATTGCCCGAAGAGACGTACCGGCCTGCTCTCCTTTAATTCCGGCATTGGCCATCAGGCCGATGGCTGTTGCTGTGTCCTGGATGCTGAAACCTAACGCACCGGCCACAGGAGCCACATACTTGAAGGTTTGCCCCATCGTAGCCACGTCCGTGTTGGAACGGGCAGACGCCTGAGCCAGCACATCAGCAAACTCTGCCGACCGGGAGGCTTCCAGATTAAAAGCCGTCATAGCGTCTGTTACGATGTCGGATACCTGTCCCAGATCCTCCCCGGAGGCGGCCGCCAGATTCATGATACCTGGAAGGCCGGCCAGCATGGAGTCTACTTCCCAGCCAGCCATCGCCATGTATTCCAGCCCCTGTCCCGCTTCCGTTGCTGAAAATTTCGTTTCAATTCCCATCTGCTTGGCCAGAGCTTTCAGGCGCGCCATCTCTGTTTCAGATGCCTGGGAAATGGCCTGAACCGTGCTCATCTGGGATTCGAAGCTGGCTCCGGCTGCTGTCGAAGCCGCTAAGGCTCCAGTAATTCCGGCAGACGCAGCGGCAGCTCCCTTTGCCATAAACGAGAATGTTTTATCGGCAAACGCATCCATCTTATTGACGGATGATAAAAAGCTTTGATTCGTTCGTTTGGAGAAACGATACAGGTTATCCAGCTCCCGTTTTGTTTGTGAAAACGCCTTATCTAAAGAACTGTCTTTTTCTCCTCCGATTTGAATCTTTACTTTGTATTCTTTCTTATTTGTTGCCACTGCGTAACCTCCTTTCTTCCTTTACAGCTTCTGAGATATCCAAAAGCGTTCGATTCAGCGTTTTAAGCGGCAGTCCGAAAAAGAATCCTAGACCTGTGTGGGTATATTTCGACGCAAAGATACAGGCTTTTCGGGCTTCTTTGATTTCTGCCGGATTCCCTACGCCTACATGAAGAAAAAACGGTAAATCCTGTTTTTAAGTTTGATCGCATCCTTAGCCCTCATTGTTCCCAGCGTCTCTAACGGCAGCCTTGTCAGTCTCTGAGCTACCAGTTCTGCGAACAGGAGAGAAGTCTCCTGCATGACCGTACCGCCGCCGCCCATCAGTTCGTAGGTATTATACAGCTCATTTAAATCATTGAGCGTCAAATCGTCCAGTCCTGTTAAATCCAGTTCTGCCACCTGGCTGCCCAGGTGTTCCAGCGGCTTTGACAATTTAATGATTTTCCAGTTATTCGCTTTTTTTGAATTCTCTTTCTCTGGAGAATCCGCCAGATTTTCCGGTCTTACAGCTTCCCTGTTCTTCTCTTCCATCATTTTTGCAGCTCCTCCTTAGCACATATTCCGGACTTCTTTGAGAATGTCTTTTCCGTTTACAATATATACTCCATTTAATTTGTCGATCTCAAGCATTGTCGTGCCGTCGATGACGATTTTGTAATAGCTCAGGCTTAACGTTACGCTGGAATCCATCTTTCCGCCTGCTTTTACTGTTCCAGGCGAAAAGGTTTTCACAACGCCGCGCACAGCTATACTCATCTGAGAGTAGCTGACTTTTCCGGAGCCGCTGTCCATGCCCTGAATCGCTCCATTTAACATCAGATCAACTGTTTCGTTTGGATCCATCATCGCAAAGGCAGATTTGCTCAAGGTTGTATATGGAATCTTCATGTCCATCGTATCCGTTAATCCGATCACCGGAACCTCCAGATTTCCTCCTGTTCCGGAGCCCTCCAGTGTATCCGTCAGATTTGTTACCTCTGGAAGCTCGACTTCTCCAGAGATTCCAATGAGCACAGAGCCGTTGCGGTACAGATTGAATCGGTTGATTACCTGTGGCTTAAACATTACTATTCCTCCTCTCCTACGATAGCTGCCTGTAAGGTGGTCATATCAAATTCCTCAGATGCCTGGATATACTCAAGCGGAGTGTACGGAGCCAGATAAATCTTTACCTTTACATGGCCGTTTAATAAATCTTCTTCGCTGTTTTCTCTTTCATCGTACTCCATGCGAAGTCCGGCACACATTCCCTGGCTGACCAGACTGTTGCCCCAGATATTGAAGCTGTTGACAATATCATCAATCGTCCTGCGGTTCATCGGACTGTCCAGGCGTTTCTGGTACTGTCTAATGAAATAGTTTGCCACAAAAGAAAACATCCGCCGGCATCCAATCCGGTAATCCTTCGGATCCGTGTTTCCCGGATAACAGCCTGTGTTATTTCCCCAGCTTCTCCATCCTCCATCATTGATCGCTGTAACAATTCCATCCCCGTTTAAATAGGCAGCCTGCGGCTGATCCAGAGTAATCTCTGTCCCGTCTGCCAGAACTGCCCCCTCTGCATTCAGCAGTTTGTTGGATGGGTAAATATAGGGCACATCCCCATTCGTTGCTGTGTAATAGCTGGCCATGGCCCCGTAAGCTGCCGAAAACGCCATATGCTTTCCATCAATCAAAAGTTCCGGCCAGCACACAATACTGTGCGGATCGGTATATCCTGCCTTTTCCTTAGCCACTCCGCATTCCGTGTATTTCCGTTTTTTTTCCGTATCCAGGTCCAGTACGCATTCGCAGCGGAACACTCCGTTTAATTCCGTGCATTTCTCCTGCATGGCTGCTCCTACGTTTGGCATCTTGCTCCATCCAGGGGCGAGAATCAGACCAGTAGAGAAGTGATACATCGGATACACCTGCCGGATGGTTTCAAGACCGGTTTCCTTTCCAGATTCCATGTCATAAGCTCCAATGATATCCTCTTCTGTCACCATGGAAGCATCCAGATAACGATAGGAAACCTGGATCTGCTCTAAGTCGTACCCAGATCCTGTACTCAGCATTGTGATAACCGGATATCCCAGCTCATTGAAGCTGACAATATAGTCCTTTTCCGGAGTAAGCGCCGGTCCCTGTGCCGCAGCTCCTACTTTCGCGCTTCCTACTTTTGCAAAGTCAGCCATGGCTCCGCTTCCCTGATTGATCTGAATCGTGCTTAACAAAATGCCTTCCTGCTCCAGAACAGCCTGGTGACTCAGAATCTGGATATTTTTGGATTCCGAATCCTTACTGTGACGCTCCGGATCCAGCACATTAATAAAGACAGCTGGATATACCTGGAACAGTTTCCAGGATGCGTACATACTCTGACACAGAGTATACAGATTCCATCGTTCCGAGTATCCAAGCTTTTCCTTCGCCTCTTCCCAGGAATTTAAGAGAATCGGTTTATTAACAGCCTGTTCCGGATGTGCCGTCAAGTGAATGGGTGCTGTTCCTACGATCACCTGAACGCCGTAAGAAGTAGATAACGGCCTTACATTCGCCGTCTGCTTTTCTGTCACCTCAATCCCGTGTTTATACATGCTTCTCCTCCTTAATCTGTTCTGCTTTCTGGTAAAGCATAAAAAGCTCCGAATCCTGCTTTCTAAGCTCCATCCTTTTTTCTGCCAGTTGCGACGTCGGAACAATCAGCCCGCGAAGAAACGGGTATGCTCCCATCAGCTGAGCCATCTTGCTGGAATGTCCTCCGCGCAGTACAGTGCCCTTCTGAATAATTCCATAAAAAGACGGCCCTAGATAAACGCCGGCCGTCTGTTTTTCATCTTTGCTATTCATAATTTTCCTCACATTCTAACTCTGGAAGATTCCATGTCATCTCAATTCCTCCGAAAAAATAAGGATAAGTATCTTCTTCCTGTTCAATCGCCTTCATGGCTCTTTCACAGTAAAAGGCATCCAATACTGGGTGTGTCCGGAAATACCCTGTCACACAGTTTAAAAGGTTCCACATCGTCTGATGCCCGCCGTCCTGAGCATACAGACAGAACACCAGATAAACCTTCGCTTTGGCTGCATCCTCTTTCATATCCACCTCTGTGGTTTTTACCACACAGTATGGAATTAACGTATCCTCCACAGCCGAATCTCCCAGGGATTCGCTTTCTTCCATTTCCCAATATTCCGGCAGAGACAGCTGCGGCAGCGCTCCGGGATATCCTTTCAGACTTTTTCGTTCTCCCTTCGTTCCTGTCAACAGGATATGTTCTGATAATTTTTCGACCGCTTCGATCAAACATGCTTCCAGCTGATTATTAGTCATAGAGCCTCCTACGCTTTCAGCACGCCCCTGGCTATGAGAGCCGTAATCACCTCATTGATTTTGTTTTTCATATCCGTAGGCGTCTCAGTGGATAAAGTCGTTATCTTGGTGGCCGTTCCTGTCAGTCCTACACCGGCAGCACCCTGAGGCCCTGCTGGGCCACGCTCTCCTGGCTCTCCTTTTGCGCCGGCAGCGCCCTGCGGTCCTGCCGGTCCCTGATCGCCTTTTTCTCCTTTCGCTCCAGCTGTACCCTGTGGCCCTGCCGGACCTCTTTCTCCCGTTTCCCCCTTGGGGCCAGCAGGCCCCTGCTCACCTTTCGGCCCCTGAGGACCTACCTGCTCGTTTTTAATGCCCTGCTCCATTTTATTTAATTTATCGGCTGTGATAAAATCCCCTTCTGACCATACGGTCGGTTCATATGACATGTGTTTTCCTCCTTTAAATGGTTTTACTGATTAGATTCCACACTGCATCCTGAAGACTTTCTCCAATTTCTCCTTCCAGCCTGCGAAACGTCATCTCTGTTAATTTGGAAATAGATGGGCCCTGGGCTTCCCGGATGGGATGTCTGGTGCCGCTTCGCCTCTGAAAAATTCCAGTATGCGCTTTTTTCTGTTTTTCCTGTCTGACTGAGGTAATAAAGCCTTTTAACCCGCCTGTTTCAATGGGCTTCATGCCGCCGCGCTTAACGGCTGCCTTTGCTGCCACCCTTTTTCCATTCTTCCGGAACTGGTATGCGCCAGGAAGAGAAAGAACCTCGCCCGAAACCTGAATCTGCGCATAGCCTTTCGATAGCGTAGCCCGTTTCAGTTCCAAACTCTTCTCCGAAAACTTCCCCCGCCGGATGGTATACTCGCTCTTTGTATCCTGATACAGGCGCTTTTTGGCCTGTTTTGCCGTCTCATTCACCGCCTGCTTCAGCAAAGGCTCCGCTTTTTTTCCGGATTCCTGCAAGAGCTTTCGAATTTCGTCCTGATTTTCCAGATGAATTTTTAGTATCATACGCCCCTCACCGCTTCCAGACTGATGGAATAAATCCCATCCTCATTCACCGCGTCAATAATCCTGTATTTCCTGTCATCCAGCGTCAGAAGGCGGCCAACGGCCGGGAGAGGACCAAAATTCTTTGCCAGAACATAAAAAAGCAGCTTTCTTTTATAAATTCCATCTAACTCATCGTTTGATGGAGTTCGCTTCTCCCGCTCGATCATCTCGTTGTCATCTACCAGGATGCAGAGGGTCCTTCCGTCAATCCTGTGGAGCGAGCCAAACTCCGCAGGATTGAGGAAAACAGAACGATTATCCTTTGCAACGATATCTTTAAAACCCATACTAACCTAACAATTTTACAAAGGCAGTCAGCTCGTCCGCCTCTGCCGCCTCTACCGCATAGCCTACAGTCGCAGTGCCGCCTGTATCTTTGTCAATTCCTTCTTCGTCATCAAATTTGACTGGATCTCCAACAGCCAGAGCGACACCTGATTTTTTTTCAATTTTAAACACTCCGACCATATGAATGGATCCTAATCCTTCTGAAGGAATGTCAGTTCCCGCTACTCCAATATGAGCACCCAGTTTTAAGACTGTTCCCGCCGGAATTGCGGTTTCTGTTTTATTTAAATAGTCCAGGGATTCACCTTTCTGCCAGTATGTTGCTGTTTTTGCCATGTGTTTGACCTCCTATGCTAATCCGATTGGTGATTCTAAAGCAATGCCCGGATTCTTTACTGCTCCGCGGTAGTCCATAACCGCGATACCCCAGTCAAGATATACGTCCCAGACAAAGCCTAACTGTCCAGGTGCTTCCATTCGGCGGATATTCGGGATATCCTGTCCGTTTAAATAGTCTACCTGGATAAAGTCGGTATCGTTCTTGTCTCCCACCATAAACCATGGAATCGGGCTGCCTTCTTTGATCTGTACATTTAATGTAGCGTCTTCTACAATCTGAATCGTATCCTTGTAATGGAACAGAGGATTGACCGCTCCGGATGCGCTGATAGTCGGACTGTTGAATAAGGTATACATAGCGAACTGATAGCCCAGCGGAACCACAATCGTACCCGGACGAATGATAATCGCTTCCTCCATATCATCCTGCTTTTTCTTATGGCCTCCCAGCGCGAGAATCATCGCCTGCACTGCTTCCTGGGTAATGCCGGTTCCTTCCTTCAGAAGATTTTTATGTTCGGAAACGAACAGAGTTTTCCCATCATAAATTTTCGGATTTCCTGTCAGAATCTGGTAAACCTGGCTGTTGATTGTCATCCTGGCCGCCTTCGCCGCACGATTGGGAAGTGTCGTAATCACTCCCATGTCATCGTTGATAAATGCCTGACGTGACATGGTAAACTGACGGCCGTAGGTTTTTAACTGTCTCTGCGGCTTCTTTTCATCAGTCGGAAGCGTATGCTTTAACTCTCCGTTCTCCGGAACCTCCAGGAACTGCCCAAATCCACCCTGAACATAATAATTGTCTGCCTTCTTGAAGTCTGTCAGGGTGCCTCTGGTAGTAAACTGCTCAAAGGTAACCGGGGCTGTCTTGTGGCCCTCCACATAGGATTTGCGGATTACATTATCCATAATCGCCGGGAAAGCAGAAGATGGATTATAATACGCTCTCTGAAGCAGCGCTGAATATACCTCATCTCCGGATTCCATGTAATAGTTTCTCTGAGAATCTTCCTGTGTCAGACAGTTGGCCGCGATCATCTGCAGCGTAGCGTTTCTGAAATCATTAGCTCCCGGAGCCGGATTCTCTACATGGATCCCCTGGCGAAGAAGGATTCCGTCTGTCATTGCATTGCGTTTCTTATCTCCCTCGTCTTCCGTGACTCTGGTTCCGACTGGCCCTTTTGTCCGCTGCAAGTGCTCAATGACAGCTGCTCTCACCTGATCCAGGGTACTGTCATTGGAAATATACGGCTCTGAATCCATTCCGAATCGCTGACATAAATCTGTAATGTCTCGAACCCGCTGGCGTTCTGCCATGGCCGCGGCCCGTGCCTCATCACCGCCTGGTGCAGCTTCTCCAGACGCTGGAGGATTTCCCGCTGGAGGATTGGCTCCTCTCTGGCCTTCCTGCCCTGAGGCAATCATGCTGTCAATCTGCTCCTGAAGAGAATCGAATTCTCTCTGTTCTTCCGCCGTCAGGCTGCGTCCCTGCTGCCTTGCAGCCTCTGTCAGTTCTCTCTGGCGGGCAATCATTTCCTGTAAATTCATTTGTGTCCTCCTTCTTTGATTAAAATATAGGCTAAAAAGGACGCCTATTTAAACACCTTGGCATCCTTCAGCTTCTTGATTAAATTATTAAATTCCTCCTTCGTGGGAGTTTCTCCTGCTGCATCAGCTGGAGCTGATACTTGTACAAACGGTACATTTTTTGGAGCCTGGTAATGCTCTGCAATAAATGTGCAGATTTCCTCTAACGGGCCGGATGGAATTGTTTCAACTGCCTGACCTGTCAGTGCTGCGGCGGCTTCTCTCATAGCCTGTTCTAAATTTTCCATGTGTTTTACCTGCCTTTCTCTTTAAAATTCTTCCACCAGCATCTTTATGTCTTGGTATATTTCCTTATAGGGCATATCCCGTTCCATGAGCTTTCGAATGCGCATCTTCAGCAGCGTTTCCAATGATTTCAGCTCCAGCAAAGTTTCCTGCGGAATAGTGTCGCGCTGGTTTCCATGAAGCCCTACCTTTTCATTGATTAATTTTGTAAAGACCATATAATACCGTTCTGCATTCTTACTGCCCTGTGCTTTTGCGTATTGAACAAAGAGTTTTATCTGGTCTGTTTCATATTTCCTGGCTTTCTTAGATTCTTCACGAATCCCCAGCCATCTGCTGTCCTTTTCAGAAACTATGTAATAACCGTTCCTTTTAATTGATTGAATAGTTTCATATACCCAATCATTAAACTCATCCGCAACTTTTTGATTCGACCAACGGCAAATTTCATAAATCCCTCTCTCAGAATACATAAAGACTTTGTCTGTATTTTTATTTTTATATATCGGGGTCACAAATTGAGACCCCGATATTTCAATAGAAAATCTATCCAATCGATCTCTATGTCTCTGGTGCATCACCAAAATCGAATGCTGTGGCTGCTTATACTGCAGTGCATAACCAATCTGGGTTCTGCTCATGTAAATGTTATCTTTTTCATCTACATAGAAATCACATACTGTTCCTAAAAATTCGCTCTGTTTCACAAGCTTTAGTCTCATCATCATCTATCCTTTCTTTAATTTCTGGAATCTAAAAAGGCCCAGCCTTTCGCTGAACCTTAATTTTTTTCTGTAATTATTTCCTCTGTGCCTTCATCAGATTTTCGTTCGCCTGGACTATCCGCTCCAGAACAGACAGTTCCGTCGGCTGTATTGCCGGAGAAATCTCCGGTCCGTTATAGGTACGTCCTACTCCTACTGTCGCATCTGCAGGTACAGATACGATGCTGATTTCCAGAGGCGTCCACTTTTTTGCAATATAACACGGTCCAGTAAACCTGCCATCACTGGACTTCTTTCCTGCTGCCACTTCTTCCCAGGCATCTACACTATAACCAACCGATACTCCCTTCAGGGTTTTTCCGTCTACTTTCTTTCGGATCTTTTCTGCTTCATCGTCATCGTCAAACTCAATGATTGCTTTTCCACGGTTGTCTTCGTTCCAGGCTTTTACGACCTTTCCGATAACCTGATCCCTTTTATGATTAAACAAAACGATCCCAATACTCTGGAGTCGGCTCAGATCCATGCATCCGCCGGAGTGATCCAAAATTTCCACTCCGTACCACCTGGAATATGGCTCTTCTGACGAAAAAGACAGTTCAAACTGCCTCTCGTTTCCACTCTCTCCTGATGCTCGGATATTAGCATTCATAAATCTCGTCGGGCAGAAATCATTTTCTCCGCCTGGATTTTTATGCATCGGTTTTCGTTCCATTCTTCTTTCCCTCCTCTTCTTCCGGCTCCTGAGTGCCTGGCCCTCCCGCCAGCATGGCAGCCAGGTCAATGTTCTTTTCAGCAGCATACCGGTTCGCTTCATCCATCTCGTCAATGACCTGTTTCCAGTCCCGCCCATTTTCTGCGCAGATCTGCTGAAATGTTTTCTGCCCTGTTTTTAACATCGTTGCATTGGCATTCGCTTCTTTTGCCGGATCGATCCAGCGTTTAGGCTTAACAACCCATTCATGAGCTGTATAATCTCTAATATTATTCCAGATATCGTTTCCGGAAATAATTCCTTTCAGCCAGCAGGATATTACAAAGGTTTCATAGATTTCATCCAGTACCTGGAACAGAAGCTCCTTTTCTTCGTCATAGGTCAGATCATCCTCTATTCCGCTCTGGCGTGCGCTGGAATAATTGGTTTCCGACATATCCCTTGCTGTAGCCTCATAAGACAGTCCAGATGCCGAAGAAATCAATCTCTGCTCTGCTTTTAGAAATGTGGCAGCATCTGAGCCCTGTCCTGGCGGTGTAACCGTCTGCGCATCGTCTCCTGGATTCATTTCCAAAATCATACCTGGGACAATTCGCTTTCCCTCATAGCTGATTTCACTTTGCGGCTTTCCATCCCTTCCGCGATTTGACGCTAAATTGTTTATACGTTTAACCAGAATCGCCAGGCAGGCAGCTATCTTTTCCTTGATTGTTACAGCTGAAATAAACTCATTCATATCTTTAATTCTGGTTACAGTAGGGGCCAGATCCGTCATTTCCCGAATCTGAGAAGGTCGGCGCTTGGCATAATAGAAGATCACATCCTTGGCCGGAACGTACACAGGTTTCATCCGCGTGTATCCGTCAATTTCATACTGCGTAATCCAGTATCCCACCGAGCGGTTCCAGCGGTTGTACTCAATTCCTCCAACTACCTTATTGCCTTTTTCTTTCGGCTGAATTTGAGTGGCGTCAAGCTCATCCACCTCCAGGATCTGCAGCTGAAACGGCAGATATCCCTGCGAAGTATATCTCTTGATAATCAAAATCCCGCCGTCAACAATTTTTCTTTGAATCAGCATCCGGACAATCTGGGTAAAGCTCTGAGTACCTGTGACATCGCAGTTTTCTTTTTCGCACCATCGTTTCCAGGCAGCTTCCAGAATCTTATTCCGGTCTGCCTGCTCCGTTGTTACGCGAATCTGAAGCCCTCCGCCTATCACGTTCCTGCGAAAGGCACGGATAACTGAGTTTAAAATATCGGAGTTACGTTCCAGGTCCCTGGTTCTCGCCCGGATGACATCTCTCTCAAAGCGGTCTGTCAGCTCTGCTGACTGATTCTGCGTATTCCACCGGGACTGCAACCTTCCCGAATCACTGGCGTCATAATTCCCACGCTGCTCTTCGTAATACTTCCTCCACCGCATCCTCTCAATACCGGCTTTTGGGCTGATGATTCCGATAATCCGGTCTATCACTGTCTGCTTCATGCTACCTCCTGTTATCGTATCCAAAATCAGCTGCATATGCGCCGTAGAGGAATCCACTTTCCTGGGCCTCCTGGGCTTCCAGACGGTTTCTTTCAGCAATTAGTGTAGATAAATCTGCCCTGGTAAGAGAACGGGTTCCTATCTTATAGGACTGTCCGCCTACCATAATGTTATAAATGGCCTCATTTAAAACCCGCAGCTGCTGGCTTGGGCTGGAATAAGGTTCTTCTTTTACTTCCGTAGTTCTATCTGATTCTTTTCCCATTCTCTCTTTTCCTCCCATTCCTCTACCACCCTTCTAATTCATTGTCGCGGATCCACTGTTCTTCTTTCGGTATCTCCGTTGGTTTCTTCTTAGGCGGTACATACCGCTCCTGATGCCAGATTCTGGCGCCACGGATGTCTGCCGCTGCCATCGCATACACCTCTGCATCCAGATAGTGATTATCTGTGTGGGTTGTCTTAGGCACCCACTTCTGTGTGACTGCCCCATTTGCCTGCCGTTCATTAATCTTGTGCTCCGCCGTTACTTGATTGGCATATTCTTCATCAACCCCACGAAACACCATCCAGGAACCGGTTCCGTTATTCCTGCGCATCCTGGAAGCAATTCGATCCTTATATTTTCCAGTATCGACGATAACCAGGTTAATACCGGCTGCCTTTGAACCAGCCTTATTGATTACGCTGTATTTATAATCCGTCTCCAGCCTTTTACTGGATCCTTTGCACGGAAGTGTATAATCCATGGTATCAGCACAGAAATCATATACCATATCCGTCTGATCTCCGGAGTCTACCAGAACAAGAGAGGGTGTCAGCTTCTCGCCATTCTTTTTTTCGTAGTAGAGATTCATAATGTTGTCAGCATTCCAGAGATTTGTTTCCTGCCCTCTGGCAATCAGCTGACTGGTCCAGTGTTCTCCCCATGCGCGTATTACCCAGTAAATGCAGGTCTCCTGTACGTCGATACCTCCTGTCAGTTCAATAGCCCAATCAGGTACTTCGAACTCCGGGAGCTCCGTCTGACGTTCCTTCACCAGATCCGCCGTCGTCTTGAGTTTCGTATCTTCCCATGGTTCCGCCAGCCAGCTGTTGACAAAGTTTTGAAGCATATCTGGATCTTTATAAGATTTCAAATGTTCTTCAGCCGCTTCCGCCCAGGTGACGAACACACTGTACAGGGAGCTGATATGATATCCGACCGTCTTAGGTCTGCCAACTCCCCTCTTTTTGACTGCCCGCCATTCTCCCTCTCGAAGCATCTTCGGCTTGTCCTTATCAAGAATTTCACAGCCGCATTTGGGGCAGATATACTTGGCAGTCTGTGCCCTCTCATAGGGAGACATTTTGTCCTCATCATCCTTACAGAATAAAATCTGCTTAAAAAGAAGCTGCTGCATTTCCCCACAGTGAGGACAGGGAACAAAATATTCTTTTACCTCATCTGCGCTGTCATGCAGAGACCAAATATAGTTCGTCTTAAGCGTCGGAGTAGAACAGGCATACACCTTGCTCTGACTCTTAAATGTTTTAATACGCTCCATGGCAAGATTGTAGGGAGATGCCTCTTTTTTTGATGCGCCTCCCATCTTGTCAATTTCGTCAAAGAACAGATATTTAATTGCTTTTGATGCCAGCTTGGAGGGAGAGCCGGCTCCTCGCAGATACACCGTCATATTTTTAAATTTCAGGCGAAGCTCCTTAGAGGCATTCTCATAAAACTGCTTTTTAACCTTTGGAATCAAGCGAAAGGCTGGTTTCAGCTTGTCATTTGAGATATCTTTGGCTAAATCATCAGAAGGATAGACGATCATCGTCGGACCCGGTTCCTCTGAAATAAGATATCCCAACATATTGATCAGGACTTCTGTGCCTCCCAGCTGAGAGCCCTTGCACAGATAAACTTCTCTGATGTGCGGATCATTCAGGGTATCCATAATTTCCACCAGGTACGGCGTCACATCATTAGACCACTTTCCGGATAAATTGCTGCTTTCATCCAATACGCGGTATTTTTCCGCCCATTCACTAACCTTTATCTCTTCCTGAACCGCAAGGGCGGAGTGAATGACTCTTCTGAATAGACGGCGTGTTTTTTTCTTTGCCTTCTCTCTCCGTGTCACCCCTCCTCTTCATCCTCCTCATCTTCTATTTCTTCATCTTCTCCCTCCGGTATCTGCTGCCCATCTATCTCATCCGGATCGTAATCTGACAGTTCCTCCAAAACGGAAAGCAGCTCCCTTTTTATAATCTGGATGATCTGATTGAGGTCTTCCTCTCCGGCCACCTGCATGGCCAACTTGGCAGGAACAGAGAGCAACCGGTTTTTAAATCGAATCAACATATCAGACAGAAAGGCTTCTACATCGGCAGCCTCATGGAGTTCTCTGCGAAGGCGTCTGAGCTTTAAAAGGGAAATCTGTTTTTTCACTTCCTCATGCTGTGCCTGCACTTCCTCTTTTGAGATTGAGGCACGCCTTCCTGTTTCCGCATTCACTTTGTACTCAATGTACTCCTGAATGCTTTTTTCCAGATTGTAGCCTCTGCCTTCCTGCGTCAGCTTGAAAAGCCCTTCTTCCCTTAATCCACGGACTCTTCTGGAGCTGAGTCCCAGGCATTCCGCCAGCTGTTTTTGATTTACTACCATCGTTTGCCCACCTCCCCAGCAGTCTCCCAAAAGCGGAAGGAAATGCCATCAATTTTTTTCTCATAAAGTCAAAAATACCGCGCTTTCCCCGGACCCGCATAGGGGTGGGGGGTGAGTAGTACCTACTCCACTCTGTGCAGAAATTAGAGCAAAGGAAAAGAGCGCCCTTTCAAGCGCTCTCCCGTTACTCCTTATGTTTTTCTCCCTGCTCTTTTGCAAATGCCAGCATCAGCTCTGTAATCTGTCCAGCCTGGCTGACTCCTGCCGCCTCGCAGGCCCTCTCAAAACGTTCTGCTACCTCCCGCTTGATTTTAAAGCCTTTTGTCATGTAGCCAGCCTTCTGCTGATACTTCTGGCTTGCGATTGTCTGAGGGTTTGGACTACCTTTTGGCATCTTTGTCCCTCCTCATTCTTCTGTAAATGCTACGGCCGATAAAACCGGCCGTCACCGCAATTACTACGATTATGGCAATTCTCATTGTTAAAGATGGCGATTTGTGCTATACTTTTGATATAGGGAGGATTTCTCCTCCCCTGCTGTGTTATTTCCACAGCTTGTCGATTATCAGAATGATAATCCCCGTTATAAGCCCTGTCAGGAATTGAACCGCTACTTCAATCCAGTTGACTGGGCTTTTTCTTTTTCTTCGGCTACTGCCCTTCGCCATCTTTTATCACCTCCTTACATTATGTATTATATCGTAGGGTTTACCATATGTCAAGTGTTTTAAATACTTTATCTAGTATTTTTATCCACATCTTTATCAACATATTGTGTATAAATAAAAAAACACCCGGAATAACTCCGGGTGAAAAACAAAAGGAAAGTTTTATTGGGTAGCAGGCTTCCGTCTGCCAGCGGATCCTCCAGGAATCGAACCTGGGACTTGATGATTAACAGCCATCTGCTCTACCGACTGAGCTAAAGATCCATCTTGCCGGGAATTCCCGGCGCTTAATGTAAACTAGGGGAGGAAAGCCGCCGGCCTGAATGCCTTTGGCTTCTATTATACTTTAACACGGATTATGCGGATAAGACGGATAACTTTCTATACTATTCCGTGTTTTTCTAAATATCTATCCCGTATCATTTTCTCGGATAATCTGGACTTTTACTATACCCTGTTTTATCTGCTATCTTGAGCCAGGTCATTCCATCTATGTAGTACATCCGGAAGATGCAGCGTGTCTGCCCGTCCTCTATCTGGTTGATCCACTGCTCTACAGCTTTAACCTGGGCTTTTTTCTTTTCCAGTGTTTTTTCCCGACGCCTGTAAAGCTCCTTATCAAATCCAACAACGCTCTGAGGCCTTGCCTGCCCTGTCCGGTAGTCAAGGATTGTGCTGTTTCCGATGCCAGAATCTGTTGTTTTCATTTCCTCCAGTTCGATTTCCAATATTGGGATCTCTCGCTTTATTTTTCTGTAATCATCCAGCAATTTTCTGGTTATTTTAATATTCAATGGCCTCTCCTCCTGTCCTGCTGCCCCTGTGCTGCTTCTGCCTAACTTCCTGCTGCTATTCCAGCCACCTGTTATCAAAATAGCAAAACCCAACCACGCACCCGGCAATTAGTATCATCCATACAACCCAAAACAAAATAGTTTCCCCTCCAGAAGTGCAGCGTTCCAACGCCTTTTCTGGATTGCAGTCTGTAAAAAATTTAGACTGCTCCGATATGGTGCCATCCATAAGCCTGGTATAAATGGTTCCTGTATACTCCTTGGAAACTCCATAATATTTATATCTCACGTTGGATAGAAAAGATTCTTTTATTGTATCTATGTATTCCCCTGAGGGAAGATCAATTTTCCCATAATCAAATTCCTGCCCGCAAAACTGAATCCTGCTGCTGTGTTTTTCCCAGCTGTCGTAATAGTCCCACGAATAATAAACTTCTGTTTCAGTATAGGTTTCTGTCTTTCCCTGAGCATTCTTCCTTGTTTTTGTGACGGTTCTGGTGTGCGGATTATAATGTTCTTCTACTTTTTCTATCCACAAATACTCCCCGCCTATTTCATCAAAACCGACCGGCTCAACCGCTCTCAATTCTCCGTATACAAAGGCATTTCCTATGTCTGTATCCATTCCATAGCGGAACAGTTCTGTATCCTCAATCTGTACCGCTTTCCAATATTCGGCATCCTTATCCGCTTGATAATCCGTGATTTTTCCTGAAATGAAAAATCCAATGAGCATCATAATAGACGCTATGGCAATACTGATAATGATCTCCCGCTTCGTTATTTTCATCGTTTCCTCCAGTGAGTCGGCGTATCCATAATATCACTCTTCAAACAAATTCTGCGGTGCATCGCTGGGTGCCTGATAATCCAGACGTTCAAATTTCCTGATTTCGTAGCCCGTCCAATCAAGGAAGATTCTGGACGGAAATTTCCTGGTATATCGGTTATAGGCCGTAACCGACTGATTATAGTTTTCTCTGTACTGGGCGATCTCGTTTTCTGTAATAGCCAATTCATTCATCAGCTGTTTATAGTTTTCATTGCTCTTTAATTCTGGATAAGCATAGGTTACTGCTGCCAGAGCCGTATTAACATCTTCTATCTGGTTGCCTCTTCCCATCCCATCTGCAAGCTCTTTCAGAGTTTCGGATTCATGCTTATCATACTGCTGCACGGAATCCGCCAGATTGTAGACTAAATCCACCCTTCGCTTTTCCTGGACTTTGATATCTGACTCTGCAGTGTAAACAGCCTCTTCTAGTCCAATCGCCTTATTTCTTGCTGACTGAATACCCACCAGACTCATCAGCATAAATGTGAACATTGTTCCAACTGCAATTAAAATAATTTTGTAATTTTTCATAGTATTTATCCTTTCTTCAGGGCCATACCCTCCACATTATCTGGTTGTCGGTCTACTTCCCGGATGGCTTTGGCAGCCACCGGATCCCGCACACCACTACGATTATGATATAAATCAGGTTTCATTTTGGCCTCCTTTGTACGGCTCCGGAAGGGGCTGCCAGGCTACTACTGTGTCATATACAACTCCAGGGTCTCTTGCTTCGTTGGGTTCCCCATCACAGCGTATCCATTCGTTTTCTTCATCCTCATACCACCAGAGCCCCTCTTCATATTTCCCCTTATATGTGCCACTACTTTCTGGATGATATCCCCATTCCTCTTTTGGGATAAAGTCAGAGCCATAGTCTGAAATCCAACTCGAGTGTTTTACTGTTACCCAAACGAGCATCTCTTCTCCTGGCAACCGTTCCTCTACAGGAATCCAGTGGTGACTATCCTGCTGCCGGCGAAGCTCTTCCACCTCCGCCGGACTCAGGCCCGTGTCTTCGTAGTCTCTCAGCTTGCACAGCGCCCCATATAGTGCCTCATAGGTTTCCCGTGTGATTGGTACTCCTATGAGCAAATTCTCCCACTGAATTCTTTTTAGGCCCCAGTTCCCGTATTTATCTATTTCTGTTAATCGTCCCATATGATTCTCCCTTCTGCGGATTGTCAACGTATCAAACTGATTCCCATAACAACATATCCCGGCTGAATCCCGACGAATTTATCATCGATTAGATAAATCACTTCTGCTCTGGCCTCTCTGCCGGAATATTTAATGTTATCCCATTCCTTCAGAATCAGGATGTCTCCAACGCGATATTTCCTATCATTTTTCTGATTTCAAATTTCTTTTTGCCCGAAATTACGTCTTCAAAATATTGGGGATAAATTTTTAATTCATGTTCCATTTTCTCTCCTATGCAAACCGCAATTGATTTTCACTGTCATTGATAATCAGGTTTGGAATCCTCTCTCCTACTTTTAAATATCCGCAATTTGCTTTTACTAACGCTTCCGCCATTGTTGGGACAACACTGTTTCCGATTCTGGCCACCTGCTCCTTGATGGGGTACGGTTTCCCCTCAATGTCCCGATTGATGATATAGTCTTCTGGGAATCCCTGCATCAGCTTCAGTTCTTCCGGTTTCAGCATCCGGAGAAAGATATCAGCTATGGCGTACTTCTCTCCCTTTATGTTGATAGCCACATTTACCAGGCCGAACCGGTCTTTGGTGGTAATGGTATCCAGCGGTCTGTCTACTGTCTGACCTCCGCCAGACCCGTAATATTTAATCAAAAACGCGGATACCAGCCCGAAGTGTCCCGGCGATGTCGTAATGGTGTGAATTGGCTCCTCGCACCCCTGTCCGATTCCGGATTTATAATATTTTGTGATAAATGCTGTCACCAGTCCGTACCGGTTCGAGGTGTCAATAGTCTTTATCGGTTCTGACAGGAGCTGACCTCTGGATTCTCCGGCCTTTTGCTCTCCGTGGTACTGAATGAGAAAAGCAACTGCTCTGTCATCCTGCACGATATATGGTTCGTTTTCCAGGATGTATTTCCGGATCCCGTTTGCAATCCGTTTCTGTGTGGCTGCTGCCAGCGGTTTTTTCCGGTCGAATATTGATTTGCCAATGTCTGACCAGTCGATATATTTTCCGCATGGCTCCCAGTTATCTCTTGCTCTGGTCTTCTCCGGCCATACAATTTCCTTTTCGTCTCTCCGAAAAATTGCGTACCAGCGTTTCCTGGTAGTGGGCGCGCCGTAATCTGCCGCTATCAGCTCCCGGCTGTCAAACCGGTATCCCAGGGAACACATGGCTGTGATAAACCGTTTGTAGTCCTCTCCCTTTCTTTCCGGAATGATGTAGCCTTTTTCGTCCAGAGGTCCCCACTGCTGGATTTCTTCCACATTCTCCATGATGATTACTTCTGGCCTGATTTCCTTGGCATGTTTAAATACTGCCCAGGGAAGAATTCTAAGCCCGCTCAGACGGGGCTGTCCGCCTTTTGCCTTACTGTGTGATGTACAGTCAGGAGAAGCCCACATCAGGCTTACTTTGCGTCCTTTTACAATGCCTTTCAGATCCGCCTTAAAGATATCCTCTGTCAGGTGCAGTGTATCTGGATGATTGACTTTGTGCATCCGGATTGCTTCTGGATCATGGTTTACTGCGATATCTACCGGACGCCCTAAGGCCATTTCTATTCCTACACTCGCTCCGCCTCCGCCAGCGAAACAGTCAATGATTAGTCCCATCTTGTTTCCTCTTTGTTCCGATTTCTTTTATCACTGTCTCCAGAGCCTTCACATCGTGATCCCAGATTGGATCCGCATCACGTCCTGCTGCCATGTCCCGGCAGTGATCCAGCAAATCACCTAACTGCTTTACAGCGCCCTCCAGCTCCCTGGTATCCACCATGCGCATCCCTGCAATTCGAAACGCTCTGCAGGAACCTACTGAATGATCGGTTTCTAAGATTCCCTCCTCCAACATTTCCCGCAGGCATATGTTAATCGTCGACACGGAACAATAAAATTCCGCTGCAAGTTCCCGCTGTGTCGGCGGGTAGCCGTGCTGTTTTATGTAGGCTTTAATAACCTTCAATACATTTTTCTGGCTGATTATTTGTTCCATTGTACTCCCTCATTACAATTTTCTTTTAAGGCGGGCGGCCGGTCAGAGCCGCCCTGTATGTAACACCAATGGCAGGTTATTGTGATATATTATGGCCATTGGGAGGTTCCTTGTTTACTCGCTCCAGCTCATTAACTGGAATCCTAAAATACAATATCCTTCTTCTAATCCTCTCATGTCTTCATCCATGTAAGAGATACGAGTTTCTGCCTTTCGGCCTGTGAATTTTCCATCCTGATAACACCAGAATTCCAGATCATGCCCTTCAAGAAACTTTTGGTCGTTTCTGGTGAGCTTATAGGCTTTCTCTCCTCTGATGATATGGTCATATTCCTCCGGGCCAATTTTCAAGACATGCCCAGTCTTTACTGGGGCTTCCGGAGGTTTTGCGTGTCCTTCTATTGTCTGATGACAGTTCTCTGGAAGTATCGTTTCCAGGCTCTGCTGCCTATGCAGTTCTCCTTTTTCTTTTGAGTCAGATTCTAACTTTTCTTCTACGTCCCTGATGGAGATTCTTTCCTGCTTCGCCAGCTCCTTTTGAGGTTCCGGCGGAAGGCAGGCAGCCTTATTAGCAGCAGAATAGCCTATTTCCTGGTCCTTGAACTTTTCCATGAGTTCCGGCTCCAATTTTCGGTTGATATGCTTTAGCTGGGCCGTCTTGGTGACACTTAGACCTAATTTATCGGCCACGGCGGCACGAATATCATTGGCAAGGGCAAACTGGGGTTCCAAGCCGGTCAGCTCCCTGAATTTTTCCTGATGTTCCGGTGTGCCGGTCCGAAGGGCTTCCAGAGATTCCGTTAAGCCGATTACCTCAATCATACGGTCATGATCGGTTTTGTTGCGCTGGCCAGCATTGGTCAGGTACAATGTAATTCTTGCCATGATATCGTCCAGATTCTCCAGATGAACCGGAACCAGCCTGAACTGCTCTAATCCCAACTTTTCTACCAGGTAAATCACTGCCAATCGTCTTCTATGGCCAGAGATTAATTCATATTCTCCAGGCGCACGTTTGCGGGCAAAGAGCGGTTCTGGGATTCCTCCAGCCAGGCGGATCATGTTCGCTAACTCCTCAATCTCTCCTAGGGAATACTTGTTTTCTCGGTTGGGATTAACTGGGTGTAGGGGATCATCTGTACTGTTGTACTGCGCCCTCTTTTCGGCAGGCCGGGCCGCCATGATATCATTTAGTTTCGGCATCCTCCAGCACCTCCTTTGCAAGGTCTCTGTAGTCTTTTACTGCCTGCGAGTGCCTTCGGCAACGGGCAATCGGCTTTCTTACATTCTCCGCGCTGATAACATCCTCCGTTCGGGTAATAGCTGTCTCATAGGCCGGTAAGGGATAATTTTTTAAGATATTTCGAATATTCTTCCGGCTCTGAGCATTATTCTTAAACATGGTAAACAGAATCTTGGTCTCTGCAGACACACCCATCTCCGGGAACAGCCACTGGGCCATGTCCAGACCTTCACATCCCCAGCGCGTCGCCGGAACCGGAATGATTAATCTTTCTGAGGATTGGAGGGCTTCGCGCGTCATCCATTCTGCTGCCGGAGGGCAATCAATAATACAGTAGTCAAATAACTCCTGAACGATTTCCAGCTCCCACACCAAACGTCTCCTTTCCTTTATTTCCCGTACCCGTATATCTGCCGGGATAATAAACAAGTTTTGAATCCAGGTCTTTTTAATGGCTGAAAGGATTGTGCAGTGTTTTTTCAGCACCTCCGCAATGCTCCTCTGGTGCAGGTTATAGCGGCGCATCATGGATGAGGCATTCCCCTGCTGATCCATGTCAATCAGCAAGACTTTCTTTCCAATCTCCACCAGGCTGTAGGCCAAGTTTACAGCCGTTGTGGTCTTTCCAACACCGCCTTTCAGGTTCCATATCGTGATTACTTCCATTTCTTACTCCTTTAAACAATCTTTTACCCTTTCCTCAATCCACTGCGCTTCGCATTCCTGATCTGCGATTTCTTCCGCTGCCAGGGACGGGGAAACGTAGCAGCCAATGGATGCGTAGCCGGTAGACGTTTCTTTCAGGATTTGAAAGCGTTCAGCGTTTTCTTTTACAATGTGGTATGTTCCATAGATACGTTTCATTCTTTCTCCTATTTGGGCCACTCCCCTAATATCCGGGTTCGTTTATCCTCCCTGCAGCGGGCCACATCTGCCCAGAGGTAAGCGTGGCCGTTGTCGAATAAGCAGATATGGGGGTATCTGGTGTCAGTTACCCTTGTTCGTTTCTTTCCGCCATCTTCGTGTATGTAATAATAAACATCCCCTGCTCTGGTCTCTTTTTTCGCTTTTTGTACCAGTTCCATCCAGGCAATTCTCGTTTCCTTTTTCGGTTCCTTTCCATTTGCTATCACGTACTCATAGCCATGCGGACCTCTTTCTGTGCGTTCGATTGCTTTCTTTACCTTCAAGTTTCCGAACTGGGTTCTGATGTCGTTACGAGATAGCGGAAGCGCTTCGAATATCTCCTTGACTGACATAGGTTTCCCAGCATCTCGCATATAGTCCAGAATCATCTGCTGCTTTTCTGCAGAAATACGGTTAATGTCTGCCCTCTTCATTTGCAGCCTCCTTGTCAGCTCTCCAGTTTTCGCAGGAATCCTGTCCTGCTGCCGGAGTCCAGTCACAAGTATATTCATAGATGCAGCTTTCACAAGTCTTTTCCATGATTCCCTCCTTACTTCCTTAAACCGGAAATACACGTTTCAGCTCTGAGTTATAAACGAGCTTCAATGTGCTTCCTTCTGAATCCATGAGAGTTCCCTCATTGCCTTTCACTGTTAATTTAAAACATTCCTCTACCAGTCCCTCCTGCTCCATCCACTTCCGGATGGCATATTCTGCGATAGTTTTTACGTTTTTCATGCTATGCCTCCTGTGTCTCTTTTCTGGTTTCAGTTTTTTCTACTTTGATATTTCCTTTGCTGGTCATGGAGATCTTTCCTTTCAGCCCGTTTCCCACATCCAATGTCAGGGAATCGATCTGATCCTCCTCTATCAACTCCACAGCTGTTTTTAACAGTTCTACCGCTGTTTTCGGGAGATATTTCCCGAACTGCCTTTCAACTGTACATTTTGCCTTTTCCATCCGTTTTTTTCTGCTGGCATAATTTTGCGCTGCTGCACATCCACACAGCTCCGTTGCTGCTTCATCCAGCTTCTCCTGGGGCCACGGAAGCAATGTCTCAATCTGGGCCATCTGGCCGCAGAACCGGCAGCTTCCCGTCTGAACCTCCAGTCCGTCCGGATGTTCCCGTTTCATTTCTTCCAAATCACTCTTTAACACGTCTCCTCCAATCTGATGAATCCATTCTCCGGCTGCTCTTTGGCTTCCTTTTCCTCTGTATAGTAGCGACCAAATTCTTCATAAAACAGCTCCCGGCTGTATTTCTTCTCAAATATTCGTTCCGCCTCTTCCTTCAGCCGTTTGTCCAACACCGTGTTTCCGCCGTGGACTCCCGTTTTTTTGTGCCTGTGGCATCCAGGACAGAGGTGGACTTTTAAGCCGTAATGCTCTGACTTCTTTTTTTGCTTATTCCCGAAAAATACGTGATGCTCCTCTAAATTCCTGGTATCGCCGCAGTTGTAGCACTCATAGGCTCCGCGCGGCTCCATGATACTCCTTGCCATTACTCCTCCTTCATTACCCTTCTGGAATGTGGAGAGAGAAGGTTCCAGATCTCTTTCCATTGCTCCACGTTTCTAATGGTGTTTCCCTTGGCGTTTTTCCACCCTGCCGCCTGCCATCCGGTCAGCCACTCGTTTTGAAATGCCGACACGACGTAATCCTCTGATGAATAAATACTGAGCATGCAGGGACGTTCCAACACTTTCAGGCACTCAATCAGGGCCTGGAGAGTGTTGCTCTGTTTCGAGGCATCCCGCTCCCCAGATACTTCCCGGCGGTGGACTTTTCCGGCGGCGTCCGAAAACTCCAGACTGCCCCAGTATTTACTGGGGGTTGCGCCGATCTTGACTGTTACTTCGTACATGGTTCCTCCCATGGGATTAGAATATAGGCGTACAGATACGCGCTGTCTGTGCGGTAACCTGGTTTTGCTGATTTTCTGGGTGTAAAACCCTGCACCAGCTTCTTGGCCTGCTCCCATAAAGCTATCGTCTTCTTTCCTGCCTTTTTCGGTTTAACATAGACATAGGTTCCCTCGTTACAGATGCCGAATGAATCATGTTCGATCTCTAAATCCAGGCCAGAATCCTGAATCATTCGTTCTGCTTTTTTCCAGTACGGGGCTTTCTCTTCTTTCGTAAAATTAAATTGCCTCAATCTATTCCCCTCCTCTTGTTTTTTGCCGGGTTTCCTGTATCGTTACTTCTCCTGTCTCCAAATCCAGCTGATAGCTATCCCGCTTCGTTTCTTTCTGTTGACGGCCATCATGGATCAGCGTATAGGTAAAATACATAAACCCTGTAATCTCGTGATATGCTTCCGCAATGCTGTCTTTATCTACATACCACCCTGGAGGAACTACAATCGTATGGCTGATTGCGTTCCTTGCGCTGACGATTTCCTTTTTAGGTTCCGGAATCACAAGGTTTTTGCTGCTGTTATATCGTCTTCCAGAAAATCCCTCCAGAGTGTTCATAGTCTTTTCAGAGTATTTGATAAAATAATTTGCTAATTTCCGATACTGCCCACTATCGTCCATAGGCTTAATCGTAACCCAGCCTTTGGTCCAGAGACTTTTTAATATCTGAGGTTCTATCGCATTTAAAGTCATATGGATGTGGGCAGCTCCCTTTTTTCCTATTTCGGCTACCCATATGTACTTCGCTGTCTGCCCCTTCTTTTTAAAGGCTTTTCTCAGACCTCTCAGCAGACAATCCACGTCCTTTCTGAGCGTCTCTTTCCCCTCTGGACGATTCTCTTTGCTGTAGGAGTAGGTGATATACAGACTGGATCCGTCATAGTTTGCATTCATGATCCAAGTCAGCTTTTTCGCAGCCTGCCTGCTGTTGACCTTTTTTTGCGCTTCGCTGGTCCGGTTCTCCTTCGCCCTCCTGCTGCCTTCCTTCTTATCTGCTTTGGGGCAGTAGTAATAGGTATACTGTCTGGTTTTCCCAGCCCTGCATATTTCCCTCTTGTACGCCATCCTGCTCTCTCCTGTCGGTAGAATAATATACTTAACAAGTCTTCAGGGCGGCTTTCCTGCCGCCGCTCATTGACTTTTTATCCCTGGTGTCGTACAATGGAATCGGAATATTTCATCTTATTAACACCCTGAGTCCGACGCCGTTTGCTCCGGCGCTGGACTTTTTTACTACTCTTCTCTTTTATCCTTCTGCTGCCTCGTCACAGTTTTGAAACTTCTTCGGAAAGATTCTAAGAACAAAGTAGACATGGCTAGTGCCATTTCAGGTTTTTCTTCTGCTAATTCCACTATGACTTCTGCGGCAGCCTCTCCAAATGACGCAATAAAATCTCCGCATCCTATACCGCCTCCTATCAAAAGTCTCTGCACTTCAACTTGATGGTTTATATCATTTTTTTCTGTCGACTTTACACCGACACAAAAAGTAATATATCGCATTCTTCCATTATCCTCTTTTTACCTTCTGCCAAAATGAAACCTTTTACCACTTGCTTTTCCTCCTATTTCGATTTACACTTTTCTTGTGATTATTTTTCTTTGGCCCTGTCCGGCGGCAACCGGCGGGCCTTTTCTACTTTGTTGCACATAGCTGCTGCTTCATCTGTCTAATAGCTTCATTCAGCTCATCTGTGCAATGGGTATGTATCCAAAGTTCTTTGGAAGCGCCAATTCCTGTCTTCCATCCTTCGTCATAAACCTGTACAGATAAAATCCCGCAATGCCCCGAAAAATTAAAAAAGGCTGTCGGCTTGTTCCCTGTTTCCTCCTGTTCTCGCGGCATTGTGGAGTTAATATCCAACGTCAGGTCTAACAGCTCGTGGATCTTATCCCTTCTTCTTTTTTCTACCTTCTTTTCGATTCTTCTTTTCATGATTTCTCCTTTCAAAGTCTTTACATGGGTACATCCGGCTGGCTTCCATGCACCAGAGCCATCTCCAGCAATTCCGGCAGGTTTCTTTCTCCATTACAGCCACCCGGCCGAAGCCAGAACGGCCAGGAATGCTCCAAAAAAGCCTGCTGCCAAAACCTCCGTAAAGAACAGAGCCTCGTGAAGAAACTTCACTTCGTCTTTCAGCGCCGCATTTTTCCTTTCAGCTGCCCGGAGCGGGTGCTCCGGGACTGTATCTTTCTTTCTCATTCGTCACACACCTTTCTACAGATTTCCTCGCTCACCTCATCTGAACTGGTTAATATCGAATACATGGTCCTCGCTCCTTCGTACCGGACCAGGGCCCGGACAAACAGCGGGGCTGTCGACTTATCGGCTCTCCACTTTGCATGGAGCCGGTCTTTTTCCGCTTTCAGTGATTTCAGATATTGTTCTGCCCGTTCCAGGTTGGCTCCGGTGATAAACGGCTCCTGTTTCCGAATGGCCGGGGCCGGAATGATCGGAATTCTGAAAAATCCCCTTAAAACACACTTTTTCCTCCTGCATAGTTTTATTTCGCAGATCCAGAAGTTTCAGAATCAGTTCCCCAGAACGGTTCCAGGGCTCTTTCTTTAGATAGATGACTGTTCTGACGCTTACTCCCAGATAGTTTGCGATATCCTTATCTGTCCAGCCCTTACGGGCCTTAATCTCGTTAATCCAGTCTTTTGGCCAAAACCACCAATCTGGTGGCCTAAGTACCTGCCTTGCCATAGTTTTTCCTCCTGCAGTCATTGCTTAACTCTTGATTTTTACTACAGAACATTGGCCAACTACATCTATAGTACGTTGTAATATAAGCTTCGCCTCGTTAACGCTCAGCCCTTCTTCAGCGAACTTGTTTAAAATCTCTTGGACAAGCTCGCTGACTTTCTCTCTGGGGAAAATTTCTCCATTTTCCATTGCATAGTCATGGTTTTCCAAAAACATGCTTCTCACCTCCCTACTTCAGCAGTTCCTCGATACTCACGCCCAGATAATCAGCTACTGATTTTACTTTATCCACACTTGGCTTTACATCATCCCATTTTGAAATGCTACCTTTAGAAACTCCGATTGCTTCCTCCAGTTTGTAAACCGGAATATCTTTTTCCCTGGAATATCTTTTAACATTTTCCTTTAAGCTCAATGGTTTTCTCCTTTCTTTTACTCAGTTCTGAAAAAAATACAATTTGTGTTGACATGATTCTGAAAATATTCTATAATCAAGCTACCACACAAGACTTAGACATTCTCTTTTATATTGCCGTATTTTGCATTTCTTTCAGAACCTTTACTTGTATTATACGCATTATATTCAGAATGTCAATACTATTTTGCATTTTTTTCAGAAGTAAGAGGTATTGATTTATGAAAGAACGTGTAAAGGCACTCTGTAAGAAAAAAGGTGTGTCAATGAACACTGCCGAAAAAGAAATAGGGCTAGCCAAAGGATATATATCCAAATTAGGCAAATCAAACCCCAACATGACAACCTTACAAAAAATGGCTGACTATTTTGGTGTGTCTGTTGAGTATTTAATGACAGGAACCGATGACGGCGCAAAAGAGCAACCCCAACTGAGTGCTCGCGATGAAAGAGATATCAGCCGCCGGTTAGAACAAACTCTTTCAGACCTGGAAAACCAGCAGGATGCTCTCATGTTTGACGGAGCACCATTAGATGATGAAACCAAGGAACTTTTAAAGGCGAGTTTGGAACACAGCATACGGGTGGCCAAAATCAATGCAAAAAAATTTACCAACAAGCGTTATCTTAATTCTGAGAATCAGGAGAAGTGATTTCATTGGATATACGTAGAGAAGTCGCATATTTAAAGCGATATTACAAAACAGATGATCCTTTTGATGTGATACGGGCCAAAAATATCCTTCTCTTATACGAAGAGCTTGGTCTTATCAATGGATATTACAACTTTGTGCTACGCCAAAAACAGATACATATTAACTGCAATCTTAAAGGTACTCAGCAAATTTTTACTGCCACTCATGAATTGGGACATGCTGTTATGCATCCTAAAGCAAATACGCCTTTTCTTCTGGCTAATACTTATCAGTCTGTAGATAAACTGGAAATAGAAGCTAATAAATTTGCCGTTGAATTCCTGATTGCTGATAATATACTGTATGAATATTTGAAATATCAGGAATATACCATTGAGCAGGTAGCACGCTTATTGGGGTATCAAAAAGAATTGATTGAATTGAGATTAAAATAGCCTTTGGCATTTTAATAAAATTTATTTTTAGGGAGGATGAACATATGAAAAAAGCAAAGATTTTTATCACTACTGCTCTTTTAGCAGCCACGATTTCCAGCAATGCCTATGCTGGTTCCTGGCAACAGAATGAAACTGGATATTGGTGGCAGAACGACGATGGATCTTATCCAGTAAATACATGGCAGTGGGTAGATGGGAATAACGATGGTATTTCTGAAAGCTACTACTTTAATGAAAATGGTTACTGTTTAATGAACACCATCACTCCGGACGGCTTTACTGTTGACGCTAATGGAGCCTGGACTGTGAATGGAATCATTCAAACGCAGGCAGTAACTCCTGCAGAAAATCCAGTTCCTCAGCTGGATTCAGCACCTATGGCCACCGGTATTTCTACAACTCCATATGAGGGTTATACTATTGTAGTAAATACCAGCACAAAGAAATATCATACTCTTGGATGCCGTTTTGTAGACCAAATGAATACTTCTAATACAGCTTATAGCAATGACGCGGTTCTTTTAGAATCTCAGGAATATGAAGCATGTAAAGTCTGCCATTAACAATATTATCCAAAATTAAATAATTGCGGCAAGATTAAAATAGCCTTTGGAATTTTAATAAAAAATAATGTATTGGGAGGAAACACATATGAGAAAAACAAAGTTTCTTGCCAGCGTATTACTGGCATCCGTCATGCTGTCAGCTTGTGGGGGAGATTCAAAACCTACCGATTCTGCTGATAGCACTTCCGTAGCCGAGACTGAAAAAGAAACAGAAGCTTCGACTGAGGAAGCAAAAGAAGAGAAACAGGCTTTAAGCATTGCAGAACAAAAAATATGGGAACAGGATGGACTCTCTGTTACTGTGACTGGAATTTCTACAGATGGACTTATAGGGCCGGAATTAAATCTTCTTATTGAAAATAATTCTGACAAAAATGTCACGGTTCAGTCCCGTTACACTGCAATCAACGGCTGCATGGTATCATCTACTATGTCCGCAGATGTAGCTGCTGGAAAAAAGGCAAACGATAGCTTAGATTTTTCTGAGACTGATTTAAAAAGGAACGGCATTGACACAATCGCCAACATAGAATTTTCTCTTCACATTTTTGACCCAGATACCTACGATACTCGCTATGACTCTGAGTTAATCAAACTCAGCACTAATTTAGCAGAAGGATTTTCACAGACTTATGATGATTCCGGAGAAGTCATCTATGACGAAAATGGAATTAAAATTGTTTACCAGGGCGTAAATTCTGATGATAGTATTTTCGGTCCGGAGGCGGTTCTCTACATTGAAAATAACACAGAGCAGACTATTACTGTTCAGTCCAGAGATACCTCTGTTAATGGTTTTATGATGGATCCTGCTTTTTCTCCTGAAATAACCCCAGGAAATAAAATCGTTTCCGGAATGACCTTTATGTCCAGCGACTTAGAAGCAAACAATGTTACAGATTTTGAAACCATTGAGACTTCTTTCCATATTTTCAATGAAAATTATGATTCTGTTGTCGATACAGAGCCCATTACCATTACAGTAAAATAATTCTTTTCAGTATACTTGACAAGATTTTGCATATTCTATGCGCCAAGAATCACAGTGAGGGTCTTGGACGGTATCCCAAGACCCTTTTGCATACGAAAAATTTCTACCTTGACAATATAATATACTTACCAGGGCAGCCGAACAGGCGGCAGCTCTCTATCCGTTCCGAGTCTTGCGGAAGGAGGAGATGCTTTATGAGTACATATGAGGAATTGCAGTTAATTGTATCTGTAGCATTACTGATCGTTGCGATACTGACATATACGCATAAAAAATTAGCCGTCCTGCTCTTGGCCGAGGAGACGACTATTTTTTAGATCTTTGATTCGCCGGGACGGGTAGCGTGCACCTACCTGTCGGCTGTCTTGTTAAGTATATTATATGTCAAAGAAAATTTTATTTGTCAAATACGGAAAATCGGCCTCCCTGTTGGCGCAGGAAAGCCGAGTACTGCTTTTCTGGACAGATAAGCGCCCGAAGAAAAACATAATATATCACACAAATATATTGTATCATCTTCGGGAAGCAGCCGCAATCAGAACTTTTGTTCAGACTGGCTGTTATTTTTGTACCCATTTATACACCAGGCTCCGCGAATAGAGAGCCAGAAAGGAATACTATGGAGAAGAAAAAACCGAAGAAAAAGAAAAATGCCTTGCCATCTGGAAGTTACCGGGTGCAGGCTTTGGACTATGTGGATGCTGACGGGAAACGGCATTATAGGAGTTTTACCGCGCCCAGCAAAAAAGAAGCACAGATGTTAGCTGAGGAATGGAAGCTGAACCGAAAAAAGGGAATCAGGGAGCCTGATAATCTGACCGTCCTGGAAGCTGTGGAACGCTACCTGACTGTCAGGGAAGCCGTTTTAAGCCCCTCCACCATGCGGGGATATGATTATCTTAAACGCTGCTATTTCGGCGGCTCATTCGGGCGTGTGCCGCTTCGGGAACTGGACAGTACAGCCGCCCAGATATGGGTATCTGAGCTGGTAAAAAAAAGGTCTGTCCCCCAAAACAGTCAGAAACGCTTATGGCCTGCTGGCTGCTGCTCTGGATATGTTTGCTCCGGATCTCCACTTAAAAGTGCAGATGCCCGCCAGGAAAAAGCCGGAGCTCTACTGCCCCAGCGACGAGGATGTAAAAACGCTGCTTCGGCACATACAGGGAACAGAGCTTGAGATTGCCGTTCTTCTGGCAGCTTTCGGGCCGCTGCGGCGGGGCGAGATATGCGCCCTGACAGATAAGGATGTTGTGGGAAATACGGTGGTTGTGAGTAAATCTATGGTAAAAGACTCAGAAAGAACATGGCATATTAAGGAACCTAAGACTTACGGAAGTTATCGGGAAGTCGTCCTGCCTGATTTTGTAATAGCAAAACTGTCCGGCAGACGGGGGCAGATTGTCAGAATGGATCCCGACTATGTTACTCACCGGTTTGGCCGGGTGCTGAAAACTTTAGACATCCCCCATTTTCGTTTCCACGACCTGCGGCACTATGCCGCATCGATTATGCACGCGATCGGCGTACCGGATCAGTATATTCTCCAGCGCGGAGGATGGGTCTCTGACAATATTATGAAATCGGTATACCGGAATACCATCGACCTGGAGACGGTACGGCAGACAAAGAAAATTAATCAGCATTTTGAAAAGCTGAAAAACGTGTGATTTCCGTGTTGCATTCGTGTTGCATGAACACCGAAAAACAGGTACTTAATGCCGCAGTACCGTTTCATTCCAGATACGCAAAAACCCTTGTAAATACAGGAAAAATCCAGTATTTACAAGGGCAAAAGAAAAAAGCTGCTGACGGGAATCGAACCCGTGACCTCCGCACTACCAATGCGACGCTCTACCGACTGAGCTACAACAGCATCTGGCTCCTTAAGCCGAGATATATAATACCATAGACCGGGAAAACTGTCAATTATTTTTTGATATTTTGTGTGAAGATTTTCTATAAAACAGGAAAATCCCCGGAGCTGTGCTCCCCGGGGGCTATGCCCGTTTCTGTGTTTGCCACGCCGCCTCAGCAGTCCATATAATAATTATACCCGTATCGTATCTCAAACGGTATATTTTGGCGCTTCAGCTTAACTTCTATCTTTTTTTTGTTTTCATCATTCTCCATCTGATTCAGAGTGCTCATCAGGCCCGTGACTACATCTGCGAACTGTTCCCCCGGAATTCCAACTGCCATCTCCTCGTCTTCCCATCCCGCCCTATGTCTCGTGCCGATACACAGCAACGAAAGATTCATATCCTTCACCGCATATGGACGGGCTGTACATTCCAGGCAGACCGCCTGATTGCCGATCAGATTCACCGACTTGGGCATTCCGTATGAATATGCGTATCCCTGTACGATTCTCATAACATTATAGGGATTTGATACGATCAGCACAACATCCGGAAAGCCGCTCTGTTTCTCGACAGGAGCAACAGTCACTCCAAAATACTTCTGGGGCAGATACACCAGCTCTCCCCGGACTGTCCTAGACAGTTCGGCATCCTTGTAGAGTCCTAGACGGGCCCAGTTTTCCCCCTTGCTGTTGCAGGGATTTAAAGGCCCCAGGCCAAATACCTGAACTCCGCTCTGACACAGAAAATCCTCTGCCTTCGCTTTTATGGAATGTCCTCTTGCTGCAGACGCAACCATCTGACAGTAATTAATCGGCTTTTTAAGGATACTTCCCTCCGCCTCGTCATACTCTGCCTTTGTCTTTAAAAACGTCACGCTCACTGCTCTTCTGTTTAAATCCAGTGCACAGTATAATTTATTGACGCAATCAATCCACTTCTTATCCATTACTCTGTAACCTGATCGTCACTGGTGTAGAATTCAAACACTTCTGGGAAAGTTTCTTCTATTTTCTCCTGCACCTCTGGATCACGGAAGCACTCGGCCATAGCTACCGCCCAGTCTGACTCTGCGTTTTCGCTCTTTACAAACACTCCCATCGGGTAATTGATCATCACGCCGTCTCTCACAATGTAGGAAGACGGATCCTTTCCAACAGAAGCCATATGAGTAAACCAACAGCAGGCGGCAGCCATATCCTCCAGCGCGGTAACAGTCTGAGCCTGCTCCATCTCTATAATTTCCAGATTTTTAGGATTTTCCACAATGTCTGCCACAGTCGCCAGCTCCACGTCTTCTGAAATTTTAATCAGATCTGCATCCTCTAAGATTCTCAGAGCCACATCTTCATTAGATGCGTCGTTCATAACTGCAATCTGTGAACCGTCTGGTATCTCTTCTACAGAAGTATACTCATTAGAATACAAGCCGATTCCCGTGTACATCCCGTATGGCTTCACCATAGCCAGATCGCCCCCACTGTTCTCATTAAAGCTTTCCACAAACTTTTTCTGCTGTCCTAATGATACGTCTACTTCTCCACTGGCACAGGCTTCCAGACATACTGGATTAGAATCAAATGGAATAAACTCTGTCTGATAGCCCTGGGCCTCATACTTGTCCTTAAACGCTTCATAGAAGACCTGCGATACAGATGCCGTACCCGCAATTCTTATCACCTTGTCCTCGTCTGCTTTTTTCTCCCCTGCCTGCTCTTCTTCTGCAGTCTCTTCTTCTGTCCTGGCACTCTCTTTTTCAGCTTCTGTCTTAAACTCTGAGGTTCTTTCTGCACAGCCCGCAGTCAGAGTTCCCGCTATCATAACAGCAGCCAATACACCTAATACCTTCTTTTTCATCTCTTTTCCTCCTGCTTAAATCCTACTTTGTTAGTTTATATAACTTGTTTCCGATTCCCTGAACCAGCATAACAAGAAATACCAAAATGACGACAATAAAATACATGATCATATAATCGAAACGCTGATATCCGTAAGACAGAGCCACTGCTCCCAATCCTCCTGCTCCCACAGCTCCCGCCATAGCGGACGTATTCAGCATATTGATGATCATAATTGTAAAATTGGAAATCAGAGCTGGCAGCGCTTCCACCAGCATAACCTTAAACACAATCTGAAGATTGGAAGCTCCAATCGACTTCGCCATTTTAATCAGCTGAGGATCCACTGTATTTAAGGCATTTTCTGTCATTCTGGTAGCAAATGGAGTACTGCCTAAAGTGATAGCAAAAATTGCAGCCTTAACTCCAATGGTGGTTCCAATAAAAAATCTAGTAATAGGCGCAATAGCCACGATCAAAATCATCATTGGAAAGGAACGGACAATATCCGTAATCTTGCCCAGTATATTATTGAAAAATGGATGAGGTGAAAGTCCGTTATCAGCCGTTATCACCAGCACAATACCGAACATCATTCCCAGACAGATAGACAGAACCGCTGATACAAGCACCATTTCAAGCGTGTCCCCAATCGCTGGGAGAATTACCGTTGGCAGGTATCGTATTAAATTCGATTTTTCCAACATCTGAACCAATTCCAGCATCTACATCCCCCTACCACCTTGTACTCTATCTGGATGTCATTCAAATATTTCTTAATTTTTGCAAACTCTTCTACATCCATGGTAACAGAAATTTTTCTGTCATCTAAGCCAATTAACCGTTTCAGCTGCTCCGGCTTATTTTCAAAAATTTCCTGCACCTCTCCTGTCAGAGACACACAGCCTCCGTCAAGAATCGCCATGCGGCTGCAAATGCTTTGAACCACCGACATTTCATGTGTTACCACAATAATGGTTATATTGAATTTTTCCTGAAGATCCTTCAGAAGCTCCAGAATTGCCGCCGTGGATCTGGGATCTAGCGCGGATGTACACTCATCGCAGAAAAGATATTTGGGATTCATAGACAGAGCCCTTGCAATCGCCACACGCTGCTTCTGTCCTCCGCTTAGCTCGTCTGGGCGGCTCTTCAGTTTGTCCTGTATCCCCGTCAGTTCCGCCAACTCATCCACCCGGCTTTTAATCTCTGCCTTTGAATATTTCCAGCACTCCATAGGAAGCGCAATATTGTGGAACACGTCCTTGCGGCCGATCAGAGAGAAATTCTGAAAAATCATGCCCATATTTCTTCTGAACTGCCTCATCTGGATCTCATTCAGAGTTTCCAGCTTAACTCCGTCTACGCTGATACTTCCCGACTGATATTTTTCCAGCCCGGCCAGGCAGTTGAGCAGTGTGGATTTCCCGACTCCGCTGGGCCCCACCAGTCCAAATATCTCGTTGTCATGAATCGTCAAGTCAATATCTTTTAAAACCTGCGTATCTTGAAACGAATGATTTACGCGCTCTATTTTAATCACCTGTTTTACCTCTTTTTCTGATTTGTATAAACTAATTATGCCAAAAATATTCTCTAAACACGAATTGTTATTTTTAATGATATTGTCTATATATGGATAATATCTATAATAGATCTTTTCTTTCTTCTGTCTCCATCTCTATATAATAAGCCGCCGCCCTGGAAATATTTCATTTCCAGAGCAGCGGCTTTTGGCTTCTGCTTTTCAGTTTTCAGTTTTTTAGATTTAATTGCTTCAATTCAGCTTTTTAAAACTTCTGGAAATTCTCCACATTTAACACAAATACGGTGGAGCCTCCTACCTTCATGTTCATGGGAACAGTCATATTGACAGTTGGACAGCAGTTTCCAGCCATGGTCGGCGGAGTATAGACCAGCTGCTCTCTCTGTCCGGACATCTTCTTGATAATGGCGATGGCCTCGCTGACTCTGGCGTCGTCAACACCCAGCATAAGAGTTGTGCTTTTCTTTTTCAGAAAACCGCCCATAGTGGAGAGCTTTGTAACAAAAAAAGAATTCTGGTTCAATTCGTACACTAAATCGTCCGCGTCTTCGCTTCCGATAATTGCAATGATCATTTTCATATGCAGCACCTCCTGTTCATTTTACTATTCTACCATTAAATCATGGATAAGGATACTAAAATTACAGAAAAATTTTAAATTCTTTTCATTTCTGCCAGGATTTTCTTGTAACTTGGCTTTTCCTCTGTCTTTATCAGCTCTGCTTTAATTCTCCAGCCTGTCAATGAGAGACGCCAGCTGCCCCATGTGGTCGATCACATAATCGGCTCCCGCCTCCTTAAATTTCTCTGACGCCTTCTCTTTTGCAGTCTTTTTCTCTGCCTCTGTGAGAGCGTTGTACTCCTCCTTGGAGTATCCCAGCTCAGAGCTTCCCTCCAGCACGCCCACAGAAATCACTCCCGCGCAGACGCCTTCCTTCACGTCGGAAACCGTGTCCCCCACCTTGATCACGCGGCGGACGTCGGACAACTTCAGCTGCCTCATATTTTCAAATATCATGTAGGGATAGGGACGTCCCATGTTTCCCACGCTGTTGGGGGAAATCCAGAAATCCGGCGCGTAGCCGTTTTCAGCCGCTCTGGGAACCACAATCTCCATCATGGCGTCTGTGTATCCGGTGGTGGATCCAATCTTGATATTCCGCCTTCTGAGCTCCTTCACCGCCTCTTTTACAAATGGCTTCACCTGGGTGTACTCATGGAGAATCCCCATAAGCTTTTCAGCAAATTTGTCGTGCATCTCGTCCACATCCCGGTCTGTCCAGGGGCGGCCGTGCACGCGGATCCATGCTTCGTTTATGCGCTCCATGGAAAGCATGGTCTTAATGTGATCCCATTTCAGCATTCCCATAGGCTTTCTCGTCTCTTCCATAGTCGCTTCTATGCCGTACTCCCTGAAAATCTCTGCAAACGCTCTCACAGGGGCAAAGCAGCCGTAGTCTACCGTAGTTCCCGCCCAGTCGAAAATTACGCCTTCTATCTTCATCATCCGTTCCTCCCTTTTAAGCCTGAGCCATATATTCCCGCATAATCTCTGTCAGCTTTTCAATGTCTTCCTCATAGATTTCTCCAATCACGCCGATTCGGAAGGTATCCGCGTCTGTCAGCTTGCCTGGATAAATGGCGTAGCCTCTGTCCTTGATGTAACAGTACATATCCTGAAAATCAAACTTCCTGCCCTCCGGATAGAGGAAGGTGGCAATGATCGGCCCCTGCCATGTCTTGTCCACGTAGAGCTTAAAGCCCAGCTCCTCAAAATTGTTCACTAAAACGTCCATATTCCTCTGATAGCGGGCATGTCTGGCAGGGATGCCTCCCTCTGCCTCCAGCTCTCTCATCGCCTGTGCAAAAGCCAGAACTACGTGCGTCGGAGAGGTGTAACGCCATTTTCCGTCCTTCTCCATGCCTGCCCACTGATCGTACAGATCCAGGCAGAGGCTTCTGGCCCTGCCCTTTGTCTCCATCAAAAGGCTTCTGTCAGCGATAATAAAGGAAAAGCCGGGAACTCCCTGTATACACTTGTTGGCGGAGCTTATCAGGAAGTCAATCTGCCAGTCCTTCATGGGAATATCCACGCCTGCGAAGCTCGACATGGCGTCTACAATAAAGGTTTTCCCATAGGTATGAGCCAGCTCTCCAATGGTTTTTATGTCATTTAAAATTCCGCTGGTGGTCTCGCTGTGAATCATCATCACATGCGTAATTTCAGGATGGCTTTTAAGGGCCTCCTCCGTCTTTCCAGGATCCGGGGTCCGGTTGTATTCCTGGGTCACATGAGTACATGGAATTTTGTGGTATCCGCACATCTTAGCTGCCCGCTCTCCGTAAGCACCGTTGCTTAACAGCAGGACCGCGCCATCCTCGGGAACCACGCTGCTCAGCACGCTCTCCACGCCGAAGCTTCCCGATCCCTGCATCAGGACGGCCGTGTACTCCTTCTCGTCCACGTGGGCCAGCTTTAAAAGATTTTTTCTGATTTCCTGCGTAATCTGTTTATAGTCGTCGTCCCAGGTACAGTGGTCAAACATCATGACCCGCTTTACGGTATCTGTGGTTGTCAGCGGCCCCGGTGTCAGAAGCTTATAATTTTTCATGGTATTCTCCTCTAAATCATTGATCCTTGCTCATTATTTTTTATACAAACAAGTGTCATTTTACTATAAAATTCTAAATATTCAATAGAAAACCAGAAGTTTACCATTCATTTTATCATCATTTTACTTTGTACAGAAACAATATCAACTCTTTGCATTTCTGCACATTTCTTGACAGATTTTTTACATTTTCAGAAATACTCCATGGCTTCTTTGATAAACGGCAATAGAAACAAATACAGTGAGCAAGGTATCATACCCGCTCACTGCGCTTCCTCTTAATTTCCATATAAACGATATCCGTTTTTAAGCTGATTTTTCACCTCGTACAGCGCCTGATCCGACTTGCTGTAAAGCTCTGTGAAGGTACTGCCCTGGCCCGGCGCGCAGGCTGCGCCCAGCGAAGCGGAAATCGTCACAGATTTTCCGTCTTTCGTGTACGTCTTCTGAAGCTGGCGGCACAATTTTTCAAAGATCGGTTCCATCACCTGGAAGTTTGGCACACTTCGAAGCAGGAACACAAATTCGTCTCCTCCTAACCGCCCCAGAATATCATCTCTGCGAAACGTCTTCTTCAGCACGTCCGCCACTTCTCTTAACACCTGATCCCCATACTGATGTCCAAAGGTATCGTTGATCTGTTTGAAATTATCTAAATCCAGCAGTACGAACAGATGGCAGTCTGAATAGGGGTCCGCGTGTTCCAGCAGCTCTTGTACCTTCGATTTCACGGCAGCCGCATTGTAAAGCTGTGTCAGGCCGTCCCGCTCCGCCTGCTTTTGAAGAGCCTTCTTCTCCTTCTCTCCGATTTCCAGCAGCTCCTCCTGCACCTTCTTCTCTGTCACGTCGTCCACGATTCCCACCGTATTCAGAAGATCATGATTCTCGTCATAAATATTTTTCATGAGAATCCGATACCACTTCACGCAGCCGTCTTCTTCTGCTTTGAAAATTCCCTCCACGCTTTCCTCTGTTTTTATGGTTTCAAACAGCTCCAGAAACACCGGAACGGACTCCTCTGCCAGAATTCCCCTGTCCAGAACGGCCTTTACCTTTGCCTCTGTGCCGGATCCGGAAAACAGAGGAAACGATACACCTGCCTTTTTCTTCAAAATCCCTGTCTGAATGCTGTATTCAAACACAACCTGGGAGGACTCCTTGATAGCGATTCCCATCATTTCCTCGCTGCTCACAGCCTCCGCGTGGGATCTCCTCAGCTCCTCCTGCACCTTTTTATTGTACAGGTACAGCCCGATTCCCAATGTGAAAAAGGCCGCTGTCATCAGCAGCATCATTTGGCTGGCTTCTGCATTCACCTGCTTCTGCCACTGTCTCAGCTTCTCTCCGTTTACAATCGAGCAGATGTAGTAGCCCCGAAGCCCCATGGGCATGTAATAGCCAAACTGCTCCTCCTCACCCATCTTGAAAATGAGGTTTCCCGCCTTCTGAGCCTTGATATTTTCCCTGATTTCCTCTTCGTTTCCTTCAATAAATTCATACTCTTCGAATTCATCCCACGCATTTTTCTTGGCAAAAGGGCCTTTCTTCTTCCTCAGAATGTAATTTCCCTGGGAATCGATAATCTGAATGTCTATATCGCTGCCTGTCTCCCCCTCTAAAATTTCATCCATAGAGTCAATATTGAGAATCCCAAATACAATTCCCCTGGGACCGTCATGCTCCATAATCGGAAGAGCCATCACCTGTATCGCTTTCCCGCCTCTGACTTTCGATTCCATCACATCTGAGATCACCGTTTTTCCCGCCATGGCTTCCTGAAAATAATCGCGTCCCTGTATGTTCGCCTTCTGCCCGGCGGAGTCTATAATATTGCCCTCCTGGTCGCTGACGCCTACATAACTGAAGCGCCCTACCTCTGCCAGAAACGACAGCTGCCTGAGAACCTCCTCTTCCTGTGAAAGAGAAAAGTCCTGCAGATTTTCTGCCAGAGCTTCCAAGGAAACGATCATATTTTCATATCGATTCTGTACAAATTTCGCTTCCACCTCCGCCGATTTTTTCAGTTCTTCCTGGCTCTTCTCCATCTCCATTTCAAAAAATTCGTTTCAAATCTTCCGAACGAATAGGCTGTCAATAAACAAAAACAGAAGGTGCAGACTATCAGTATCAGCTTCCCTCTGTGATATCTCTGATCCATACTATTTTCCCCCTTTCGTCCATCTTACCATATGCAGGCTGACTTGGCTATCCCTTTTCAGTTCTGAAGGGTAACGCCGGCACAGTAAAAGGCCAGATCCCCTTCCTGGCTGCGCCCCCACAGCAAAGAAAAGGAAGAACTTTTCCAGCGACTAAGCTTTTGGTGGAGCATGGAAAAGTTCTTCCTTTTCTTTATTTTATTCCTATTTCATAAACATCGGCGCAAATTTTGCCCAATATCCCTGAATGAAGATATACAGTACAATTACCGGAATTCCGTAGGAAATATAAATTCTGGCCCACGCCGGGAATTTGATTCCCCTTCCCTCGTCCGCCTCAGCTAAGAACTTCTTAAAGCCCCAGCCGTAACGGCTTGTACAGAACGCCAGGTAAACCAGACTGCCTAACGGAAGCAGGTTGTTGCTCACAATAAAGTCCTCCAGATCCATGATGGTGGAGCCTGGTCCAAAGGGGGTAATTCCGCTTAACACATTGAATCCCAGCGCACATGGCAATGAAAGCAGAATAATCACTACCAGATTGACGGCAACTGCCTTCTTGACAGAACAGCCTGTCAAGTCTGTGGCGAAGGACACGATATTCTGGAACACCGCGATCACCGTAGAGCCTGCCGCAAAGGACATAAATACGAAGAACAGGCTTCCCCAGAATCTTCCTCCCGCCATGTTGTTGAATACATTGGGGAGCGTCACGAAAATCAGGGATGGTCCCTGTCCCGCCTCGATCCCGTAGGCAAAGCAGGCCGGGAAAATGATCAGTCCGGCCATGAAAGCTACAGACGTGTCGAGAATCATAACGCTGACTGCCTCTCCTGTCAGCCTTCTCTCCTTGCCGATATAGCTTCCGAAAATCGCCAGCGCTCCGATACCAATACTCAGGGTAAAGAAAGACTGGCCCAGAGCGGCGAACACCACCTCCCCGATTCCGGCCTCCTTGATCTTTCCAAAGTCAGGCTTTAAGTAGAACTCCAGTCCAGGACCGCTGTTTTCCATCATAATGGAATTGCACGCCAGCACTACCATCAAGGCCAGAAGCACTACCATCATAATCTTCGTTACCTTCTCCACGCCGCCCTGAAGGCCCATAGCGCAGACTCCAAAGCATACGACTACCACGAGGGCCATAAATCCCACGTTAATCGCCGGATTGGCCATCATAGAAGAAAACTGCTCCGATACGCCGGCCGGATCCAGGCTGACGAAATCGCCCTTGGCCATCTTAATGAAGTAGTATACCAGCCATCCGGCTACCGTTGTATAAAACATCATCAAAATGTAATTTCCTGCCATGCCGAACCACTTCTGAATATGCCACTTGCTTCCCTTTGGCTCTAAGACGTCAAAGGACAGCGCCACGCTCTTCTGGCTGGCCCGTCCCACTGCGAACTCCATGACAATGATGGGAAGTCCTAACAGAAGCAGGAAAGCCACGTAGATCAGAACAAAGGCGGCTCCGCCGTACTGTCCTACAATATATGGGAATCTCCAGACGTTTCCCAGTCCAATGGCGCATCCGGCAGAAATCAGGATAAATCCCAGACGCGATGAAAACTTTTCTCTTTCCATTTCCATTTTCTCCTTTTATATAATACCTTTGCAGACAGTTTACTACAGATTCCGTGAAAACACAAGCAGAATAACGCATTAATGCGTTGAATTGACAAAAAAGTTGTATTTATGCAAAAAGGAGAAGCTTACCCGGAATCTAAGCTTCTCCCTTTTTGCCGCCTGAGCGGCGCTATTTTCATAAGGATTATTGTTGGTTATGAGTTTCAGGGTTTGGGACAGATCCTCTGTCTGTCCTGCCAGGATCAAGCCTACATTGGACCGTAATGCATTACCTGGGCAATCATTAAGAGCACTGTTCCTACTCCTAACCAGATGAGGAACAGTTTCCACATGAACTTCATCCATCTGTCATAAGGAATATTGGCAGCGCCGATAATTCCCATCAGAGCAGTGGAGGTCGGAAGCACGTAGTTACAGAATCCGTCTCCAAAGTTGAAGGCTAAGACAGCTGTCTGTCTTGTCACGCCGATCAGGTCGGAGAGCGGAGTCATAATCGGCATAACTGCCGCTGCCTGGCCGCTTCCTGATGTAAGGAATACGTTGATAATTGTGTTTGCCAGCAGCATGGCCGGAGCCTGAAGGATGCTCGGTACATTAGAAAGTCCGCCTGCCAGAGCGTGAACGACTGTGTCAATGATATTTCCAGACTTCATAATCGTTCCAATGGCTGTGGCCATACCGATGATAAAGGCTGCGCCCAGCATCTTCTTGCAGCCGTCCAGGAAGTCCTTGGAAATCTTGGATGGGTTAAAGCCTGCGATTACGCCTGCCACTAACGCGAGGCCTAAGAACATGGCCGCTGTCTCTTCCATATCCCAGTCAAGCTTTACGCCGCCGTATACAATAGCAATCAGGGCTGCAAAGAATGCGATCATGATCAGGGACTTTCTGAGATTCATCGTTCCAAAGGATTCCAGATCAGCGCCGTCCTTGAACTCGCTCTGCTTATCCAGATCGTACATTGGGCTTAACTCAGGATTCTTGTGAATCTTCATGGCGTAGCGGAGCAGGTAGATGTTTGTCACTACGTAAAATACGCCGAAGCAGACAAAACGGTATCCGATTCCAGAGTAGAGCGGAAGCTCCGCAATCTTCTGGGCTACAATCGTTGTGTTAATATTTAACGGGCCTGTGGAAAAGCCTACCGCTCCTCCCAGCAGGATAATGGAAGCTCCGGTGATGGAGTCCAGCCCCATGGCCATGGCTAACATGACCATAATCGGCGCAAAGGCGATAAAAAGGTTAACGCCCTGTGTGGTACAGATCAGTCCGAATACAAGGGTAAGCAGCGGAATGAAAATGTACAGACGGTTAGAGAATGCCTTCGCTAACTTTGCCACGATTGCGTGAAGCGCTCCTGTCTGAGTAATCATGTGGAAGGCGCCGCCTGCAAACAGGATAACGAGCATCAGGTCAATCTGCTTAATAAAGGCCTTTACAATGTAAAGAGGAATTAAAAACGGATTTACCGGAGTCCTGTCAATGTAGTTAAACTGGTTTGGATCGATAACCTCGATTCCCTGGGCATTCTCAAATCTCACATACTGGCCTGCCGGGATAATCCAGGTTAAGGCTACTGCCGCCAGAATAATCGTAAAATAATTACGAAGGTATGGGGCATTTTAAAGGGTTTTTTTGTCTTTTCGCTCATGGTATGCCTCTCTTCCTTAGATAGAACTTTCCTGTTTCTTTCGTGTCTGGAACTCTTCCTTCACCTCTGCCAGAAGCTTCGGATCTGCAATCAGGTCTGCCGCTGTTCCTGCCAGAATCTTAGCTCCGTAAACAACTGCCTGATGAGCCTCCTCTGTCTTTCCTGCGTTTACAAAATCCTGAGAGTGGGAAGCTGCGCCTTCCTCTACAAAGGCCACTCGGATGCAGGAGCCTGGCACCCGGTGCATAATGTTTCCAAAGTCTGTGGATCCGGTCTTCTCTCTCGGAGCGCGGATGCGGGGAGCGTTCACTGCCTCTGCGTTGGCCATAATCAGGTCGTTCAGCTTCAGGCATGGAATCTTGCTGTCGATTCCCTTTTCCTCAATGATCTCCACCTCTGTCTCAGTCATCATGGCCGCGCCCTGAAGCACCTTTTTAAACCGCTCGATCACTGTGTTCAGGTACGTTCTGTTGTAGGAGCGGACATAGAAGCTGGCCTCTGCCGTCTCCGGCACAATGTTAGCCGGAGTTCCTCCGCAGCCTACGACTGTGTAGTGCATCTTCACATCGTCCGCCACGTGCTCCCGCAGGAACTCGATTCCCTGGAATGCTAAAATCAGTCCGTCCAATGCGCTTCTGCCCTTTTCAGGCTTAACGGCCGCATGGGCGCTGACTCCGTGGTAGATAACCTTGAACTTGGAAAGAGCCAGGGACTTTACGTCTACCTGGGTGCATCCGTTTCCGTGCATCATTAACGCCACGTCCAGCTCCTCAAAATTCACTCCATTCTTAATCATCAAAATTTTTCCGCTGACGCTCTCTTCTGCCGGAGTTCCGTACACTGTAATGGTGTAGTTTCCATCTGGCCCTGCGTTTTTAAGAGCTGCCGCCGCTCCTAAAATAGACGGTCCCTGCATGTGATGGCCGCAGGCATGTCCAATGCCCGGAAGCGCGTCATACTCGCAGAGAAGTCCGATATTCGGACCGCCCTCGCCTTTTTTGAAGACAGCCTTAAAGGCCGTCTCCAGGCCGCCGACTCCCTTTTCCACCTGGAAGCCTTCCTTCTCCAGCCAGCTTGTCAGAAGCCCGGACGCCCTGAATTCAGACAGGCCCAGCTCCGGATGGTCGAAAATATCGTCAGCCATCTCTGTAAGCTCCAGCGCCTTACTGTCAATACAGGCGTACATCCCCTTTTTATCCATCATAAAAACCTCCTTTTCCGGATTCGCTTTCGTGCTTTCAGTATACCGGTAAAGGAGGTTTCTGTATAATTCACTTTTTTTAATTTAACTATTTAAAAAACTTATAATCTATTGAGCTAGGCTCTCCCACTCTGTGTAGGCCTGCTGCCGGCACAGCGCGATAAACCTCTGCATGGGCTCCGTCACATGGATATCCTTTCTGTATCCGGCCACAAAGGCCGTCTTGGGAGCCGTGGCCCCCATCGTGTAATAATTGACTCTCTTTCTGTACTTCATATTCATGGCGTAATATTCCCGGTTAAAGCCGATTCCCAGACCTTCCGCCACCATCTGCATAGCCATCTCAATATTTCGGATGGTCTCAATCCGGCCCAGGGTAATTCCCTCGCTTTTCAGCACAGCTTCCACATCAGCCCGGAGGCTCTGCCCCGGATAGGGCAGAATGACGTTCTGGCCGTTCAGCCATTTCAAATCGAGATACCGATAGCGGGATCCCTCCGCCCAGACTGCCTTCTCGTTCAGGGGAGAAAGCTGGGGAACTGCGATTAACAGCTCCTCCGAAAACAGTTCCTGAGCCTGCATACCGCCCTTAACGTCCGCCCCGTTCATCAGAACCAGATCCAGCTCATAGGCATTGAACATCTGCATCAGCTCCTTATGGTTGCCCTCCTGAATAACTACCTGAATTCTGGGATATTCGCTTTTAAACCGCGCTAAAACCGGCGGGATCAGCCAGGTCTCGCGCCGAAGCTGGACTCCAATCCGAAGCCGCCCTGCCCGCTCTCCGGTAATCTCCGCCAGACCCTCGTCAAACTCTGCCTTCAAGTCCAGCATCTTTCTGGCCTTTTCCACGTACATCTCCCCTGCCCAGGTCAGGGTAAAACGCTTTCCCTCATTTTCCTTATATTTGATCTCTGCTCCCAGGGTTTTCCATAGCTTTACAGGTCGCGGTGATATCGTCGGACAAAAGGATATTGGTAATCACGCTGGTTCCCTGTGACAGGGCCGCGCACATCACCGCCCGGTGGCTGACGCTCTTGGACGGAGGAATACAGATAACGCCGCCGAGCTTTTTAGGTGTAATTTCAACTTTTTTCATGCTGTCCCTTTCTACTGAAATAACTGAATGGCCTGATCCTTATGGATTTTTACGATCTCTGCCTTGCCAATTTTAGTGATGATGCACATATTTAAAACGTCATTCTCAAACTTTTTATCCGAATACAGAATCTCCTTCACACGGTTCATATCCATCTCGGGCATTTCATAGGGAAGGCCGTAGGTTTCCAGAATTAGCTGAAGGTTGCCCAGGGTTTCCGGCGCAGTGATCCCCTCGCGCACGCTCATCTTGGTGATCTGGTACATACCGATGGCTACTGCTTCACCGTGGGAGTACTCCTTAAATTCAAAGTAGGATTCAATGACGTGGCCGATGGTATGACCAAAGTTGAGCACGCGGCGGAGGCCTTTTTCCTTTTCATCGCTTTCCACCACATTGCGCTTGATCTGCACACATTTGGCAATGATTTC
>ENA-OQAB01000096-OQAB01000096.1-human-gut-metagenome-genome-assembly--contig:-NODE-96-length-47691-cov-5.107455_pt1 | contig 47691 bp, 45 predicted proteins | sample MGYA00242490_ERZ504517 | MGnify/ENA primary metagenome ERZ504517 (study PRJEB26092, sample SAMD00036298) | human gut metagenome | host: Homo sapiens | study: EMG produced TPA metagenomics assembly of...
ATTTAATTGTTCCAGTTCTAAACGAACAGCGAATCATTGAAGAAACATATATGCATTTTAGGGATATCGTGAATCAATTTGAAAAGGTATATGTCGTTTATGTAACTACGGAAAAAGAAGGACCGTGTTCCATAACAACATATGAGATGATAAAGCGGTTAATGGAGGCCGATGTCTGTAATAAAAAATATATTTATTTCATTATCCCTATAAAAAGGTGTAATGGCGCATCAACTGAATTACGCTATCGATCAATTGGAGAAAATAAACCCGTCCCTAAATTTTTGGATTGGAATTTATAATGCTGATTCCAGAATATCAGTGAGTACAATAGATTACATTATAAATAATATTAATCAGAAAGACTGCTTGCATAAATGCTTTCAGCAATATAGTTGGTATATTACAAAATCGAATAAATCCCATGATATTTTTAAACAGCGCCGCACTATGGCAAACTCGTTGGACGCTCGTGTTTGAACTTGCGCGTGTCCGTTTTCAAGCAGCTTTAGATTCTGCAAAATTGCCTGATTCAATTTATTTTATTTTAGAAAAAATGAATTATGTGATTGGACACGGCTTATACATTAAGGTAATTGACCTGAAAACGTTGGGGGGATTTCCAGAAGATACAATCAATGAAGACGCATGCTTAGGGTATCTTCTCAATTGCAACAATATTAAGATTATTCCGATTCCATTTTTAGAAAAAGCCGAATCTCCAAATAGAGTATCAATTTATATTAAACAGCAAACTACTTGGTTTAATGGACCGTGGTATGCATTCCAGTATTGGAAATGCAAAATGAAAGCGCAAGGAAAAAACAATGTGCGGTATTTATTACTGGCTTTTAAATTATTTTTGCATGCGCTATATTGGTTGCTCGCGCCAATTCTCCTATTGTTTATATGTCCAATATGCATAACGAATCTGTATCAACTTGGTTTATGGATAGGGACCGTTTTGTTATATCTACCCATTATGCATTTTATTGTAGAGAAAAGCATCGTATATCTTGAGGATATTAAGGCAGGCAGTGTTCCCCACGCTTCTTTATGGTGCATACCCTTTTTCGCCATTCATTGCTTTGGCCCGATTAGGAATCTGTATTTTCAACTCAGAAAACAGAATTCAATTGATTATAAATATAAGACGGAGAGGTAAGCTTTGTATATAGGAGAGAATATATGAATTATTTATTAAAATATTCCAATGATGATTTTCTTGTACGAGAAGTTTGGATCGAACCTCGGTATGTGAAATACAGTAATGCACGGTTTACGATTCTACAGTTGAAAAAGTGTAATATAAATACCTTTGATGCTATTTCTGAATTTTCCAAATTAATTGGCGTACATCCTTCTCAAATTTCATATAGCGGATTAAAAGATGAAGACGGAATCACTACGCAGATTATTTCCGTCGAGCATCTCCTAAAAGAAGATTATTCTGTACAATTAAATTGTTATTCTGGTGCTTGGGTTAATTTAAAGGTGCTCGGCTATTCACGAGAGCCACTTTATATTGGACGATTATTAGGAAATACTTTTAAAGTGACTCTGCGCGGAATTGACAAAGGGCAATATGATCAATTTATGGCGTTCACAAAGGGCTCTACTAAAATTTCGATCATTAATTATTATGATAATCAGCGATTTGGGATACCAAAGAGTCTGCATAACACGCATATTATCGGTAAGTGTATATTAGAAGGTAACTGGCAAGAGGCACTGAAGGAATATTTAAAGTCTGGTAATTCAAAAGAAGAAAAGAATCTTTTGTTACAACGCTCTAAGGTAATGTCGTGTGAACAGGCGTTCAGACAGACGCTCGACTACCGCAAACTTTCTTTTTTGTTGAACTCTTACATGAGCTACCAATGGAATCAAAGGGTAAGTCGTCTGTTTAAACAATCAGGCCTGCCGGTGCATAGTTTTGACAATGAGGTAATGCAGTTGACATTTATTAACGATTTGTGCGATACCATGAAAATTCAAAATTATGATGAATATATATTTTTTACCTGTAATGAAGATTCCTCTTTCATCGAACATAGTAAAAAACGCCGTTTATTAATTGATAGCGATATCTTTTTGGATATTACAGAGGATGACCTATTTGACAACCGGATAAAAGTCGACTTGAATTTTTATATGCCCTCTGGAAGCTACGCAACAATGCTTGTCAAGCAGCTGATGGATTACATTGCCCAGTAAGGCGGACTAGGAGGGAGTAGAATGTTTAAATTGTTGTATTATAGAACCCTGTATTCACAATCAGCCGCCTCTCTAACAATTGGATATCTGGCTGCATATATCAGACAGCTTGGGGCGACGGCAGAAATCAGTCTGCTGGAATTAGGGGGGATGAATAATGCTCAAAAAGTTTTGCGCAATACAAATCCCCTCGATATCCTTATATATAAGGTCAATTATCAGGACTATAAAGAGGGGTGCGAGATTCTCCGAGCAGTGAAGCACTTTTGTCCAGATAGAAAGGTTTATTTATTAGGTTATTTTGCAGAAATGAATTGTGCAGCCTTAGGTAAAAAATATGATTTTATTGATGGGATTATTTTTCATGACGGTTGCTATTTTATCCAGAAATATCTTGAGAGCAACGGGGACGAATTGTGCGGCGGAATGTTTAAAAAGGAGCCTCAGAATTCTTTTTTTATAACGACCAAGTCAAGAATATCCCACTATCGGAGCTTCCATTTCCAGCACGTGATATCGAAAAACTTGAAAAACATAGTTACATAAATATTACTAAAAGTGTTGGCTGTTACGGCAAATGCTCTTTTTGCCATATCAATCTTATACATCGGAATTTTTCAACCAGATCAGTCCAAAGTGTTGTCGATGAGATGTGTTTTTGTCAAAAAGAGCTGGGCAAAAAAATGTTTATTTTCAATGACAGCGCTTTTTGGTTCAGTCATAAGGACGACAGTATGATTGATGAATTCGTTGATCTGTTGAAAAAGAAAAAGCTACGGATAAACTTCATGATTTATCTGAAATGTACACCTTTTATAGGGAAGAAACGTTTGCAGAAATTAAAGGAGGTGGGGTTATGTAGGGTGTTTATCGGGATTGAAAATATTTCTAATCGCTTCTTAGATGAATATCATAAAAAAGTTCTGGATTATTATGAAATTCTTATGGCGTTTCAAGAATTGAAGATCAGTTATCATATTGGGTTTATCCTTTTTCATCCGCATGTTACCATCCCTGAGCTTAGGGAAAACATAAAATTTTTATTTCGCTTAAAAAAACTATTTCGAATAGGAATTATTGTTGAAAAAATGAGGATGTTACCCAGGAATAATAAAGATACTTCTTTTTCTTCCAATAATGAGGTTGATAAGGCTTATGATTATAATTTTGATAATCAAGAAGTGAGTATGGCATTCGATTTATTATGTAGTTTTTATAAGTGTATTGACGTGCGTAATTTTGAAAATGTTTGTACAAGCACCTTATTTTTGATTAATTTATATCAGAATGAATATGGTGATGAGAATGCAGCAGTTTTTAATCTATTTATCAATGAGGTAAATGAGTTTAATCAGTACGCCTATCAGTTTTATTGCCGATTGTTCGATTTGGTGGAAGAGAAAGCATCCTATAGTCAGATATGGAGTGTTATTGAGAAGAATCAGCCTGATTTTATCCGTTACTACTATAATTTTGAAAGTTTACGAGGTTTGGTTTACGATTATATTGGGCATATAGATGAAGATCTATGTAAGATGGTCTTCCATGGTCAAAGGAGACTTAACATCGATGAATAAAACGATTATTGCAATTGATGGGAATATTAATACCGGGAAAACATCGTTATTTGAAAAGTTTATGTTGGCGTATCCGTCGGCTTCTTTTTCGAGAGAATATCAACCGGTTGTTATTCAGGATGACCTAGAACGTCAGCTTGGCTACTTGGCTCAGGATATTGCCCGAACGCAGGGAGAAGGGATGATTTTTTTAGATCGGTCGATATTATCCTTATTTGCCTATATTTTTTGGTGCGCCGAAAAAGGACGTGATATAAGAAGGAAGTTTTATCAATACTTTATTTGTGGGTTAGAGAGAAAGCTATATGCTTTACCAGACATCGTCATTTATTGTATGCAGGATTATGAAGTAATTCGCAGGGCTTTTGAAACGAATAGGGAGAGGAAACAGACTAGCGAATTTTTGGCAGAAAGAGAGTATTGCCAATCACAAGAGAGGTTTTATAAGAAGTTATTAGAAAAATTAAACCATGGAATATATATTTATGATTACAAAAATCATAATGAAAAACCTTTTGAAATTGATGATACTATACCCACATACGAATTATTGGAGGCAATTCAATATGCAATTGGGTTGGAGGATTCCCTAAATGTTATTAGTTTGAATGGGACAAGCGCGATCGGGAAATCCACGATTTGCCAATTGTTTGAGACAAGAGGTTTTCATCAAATTGATGAGGTGTTTTGTGTGGATGAGACGAATAATCCAATATCATTTTTTGATCATCAAATAGATTATTACCTAGCATCTTCCGCACGTTATAAAAAAAATTTTTATGAAAAGGTTGTTATAGATAATGGATTCATAGAGACGATATCCTATACATTTTATTTAGCGTCTACCAAAGGATATGGGATTGAGTTTTTAAAAAAAGTATTTTCATAAAATTTTATCCTTGGAGAATGAATATACCTTGGGCCAGACCTTCTATTTAATGGTTTCAAACGATGTGTTGATAGAGCGGAAAAAAACGATTCTCAAAAAAATCGAAAGTTTTTTATAAAAATATTTCTTTTCGAGATGCTGAGCTTGAACTTATCAAAATTTTGAGACGGGAATTTGGCCCAACCGCGTTTACAGTGATTGATGCTTCTGAAAATTCGGAAAGAATATTTCAGGCCTGTAGGGCAGCGATCAGTTACTCAGACATTGATTCTAAAGGAGCTATTACTTTTTTTGTCTTATTACCAAACAAGAATTTTAGAAATATTCCGATATTATGCAGACAAACAAGTGCCTAAAGCGCGATCATACTTTATGAAGAAGGAGCTGTGAGAAAATGGTCGGAGAGAAATCGAATGGACTAATTGCACATGCGATAGTAATGGACGAAGAGGATAGACTATTGATCATAAGAAGGACAATGATTAAAAGAGGAAAAAATAATTTTTTAGGAGGGAAGTGGGACATTCCGGGCGGTACGGTTGAACCGCAAGAAATGCCTAGGGATGCAGCGATTCGGGAGACAATGGAGGAGGTCGGGTTAGAAGTTCAGTTGCGTGAAATTGTATATGAAACTTCAAATTATGACCAGAGAAAAAATATGGTTTTTACTACACTGTTTTATACCTGTAATTTGGTTGGTAAAAAGAAGGTAACCCTTGATCGGGAAGAACACGACAAGTATCAGTGGGTCACATTAGAGGAACTGTGTGCCATAGAGGAAACAGAATTGGTTCCCTATATGAAAAGCCTTGCAAATATTATGAAAAAGTATTTGAAAATTCAGCAATACTTTGATTTAACGTTGGAGTGAGAGGCGTTTTAGTGTTAATGAAAAAAATGAAGATCGTATTTTGGGGAGATAGTTTTATCAATCGAACAGGTGTTAAGGATGCGCAAAAACCAGAAAAATTGTTTTCCACACACTATGTTGGAAATTTTTGTGAAAACGTTATGCAATCCCTTTTTATTGCATACCCAGAAATTGATTTTTCTTTTTTGAATATGGGAGTCAGTGGAGAAACGACAGAAAAGCTATTGAATAATTTACGTCAGCAAACAGAATTGGTGAAGTCAGAAATTACAGTGCTTCTGATTGGACATAACGATTTAAAACACGGTGATCTTGTTAATTTCAAACGCAATTACATCAGAATATTGGATCAATTAGGCGAATGGGAGACTTTTATTATTGGAATTTCAATTTTGCCAATTGAAAATGGAGGCTTGCTTAATGATTTGATAGTGGAATGCAATGATTGGATGGCGGCAGAGCTATATCATAGGCAGGCAGTTTATTTGGATATCTGTTCTCACTTCAGAAAAATTTTGTCCTTGAATCAAATGGGCGGCAAAATCATTAAGTTGTTTGAGGAGACACATCATTTGTCTAAGTTGTCAAATGCATATATTGGCGAAAAGGTGAAGGATGAAATTACAAGTTGGATGGTGCGGTCATCGGTGGTAGAGTCTACATAGCGAGAATCAAATAATCTGGAAGAAGAGGAGATAAATGGAAGAAGCGTATCTTGAATACAATCATATGGTTATTCGATATCAAGGCAACTTAAATTTGATAAAGGATTTGGACGGCTGCGACGTACTGGGCAAATCCAATCTGTTTCTTCTTGAGCGGTGGAGTGGGAACTACGACTATACGCTGCTGTTTTTGCCGCAGGATAAGCTTTCTTTGGATTTTCAGGACGAAGTAATTACGCTTTACGGAGATTTGGAATATTTGAAACGGACAACGATGATACAAGTTATTGTTTTTTTACTCTATCAGCGAAAAAACTGTTTGAATGGAATTATAAGCTTTCATGCTGCCGCGGTTCTTTATCGGGACACGTTGATCTTATTTATGGGACCTAAAGGCTCTGGAAAAACGAGCCTTTCCTATTATTTTTCACAAAAATATGAGGATATTAGGCTGATTGCAAATGACTATTTAGAAATAGAATTAGATTTTAATAGAGGAGCCTTTACGGTTGTTGCATCGGATTCCGATAAGACAATTACATTCAGATCGCATGTTCTATATCATTTAGATCATGCATTATATCAAAAAATACTGGTACTGATGAATTTATATTTGATAAACCAATTAAAGTGGCGGGAGAGTTTGCCGATATTAAAAATGAAAGTATCCAATGCCAAAAACTCGTTTTTTTGCATGTTGGCCTTGGCAAAACGAAAGAATTAGACGTTTCTTTTAAAAGTGAGGCTGCACTTAATCTGGAACTTTATAAAGAATTGGTGCACTATTTAAGAGGGTCCAGCGTTGTAGCAATTGAAAATAGAATTAAGATTGTGCCCTGCTACTTTAATAACCAGTATTTTTACCATGAAGGTATGAATCAAATCATCAATAATATCCTATACAATTTAACAAGCAGTCCTTTAGTAGATATTGCATGGCTACGAGGAGACTTAAAGACGATCGTTGCGTATATTCAGAAGAAATATTTGTCCAGTTCATAAAGAACATAAAAGTGGAAAGGCATCCGCTATAAAAATGGAGGAAGAGATGGATTTTCCAAAAGTGATCGAGTTTCAGACGCACAATCTATGCAATGCAAATTGTATCATCTGTCCTTATAGAGAGATTCACGATATAAAAGGCTTTATGCATGCCGATCTTTTTGAACGAATTCTTACGGAGGTCGGAGATCGCAAAATTTTATTGATACCTTATCTGAATAATGAGCCCTTTCTTGACCCCTCCTATTGTGAAAAGTTGAAAATGATTCAAGAAAGATGTAGTAACTGCAAAATTGAGGTGTCGACAAACTTATCGCATCTTGATGAAAAAACGATTCATCAATTAGAAAACATTAAAATTGATGAGCTTCGTATTAGTATTTTTGGATATTTTAAAAGTACTTACTATAAAATGATGCCGGGCCTGGATTATGATACTGTACAGTCTAACTTGCAGCTGCTTTTGAAATCCAAACTGATGAAACAGATCGAAACGATTGGTATTACAATGATTGAGCATAATTATGTAGATGAGAAAGAATTTTTCATGATGCAGAAGTTATGCACTGAAAATCATATTAAATTCAATCGGTGGGGCTATTTGGATCGGGCCGGAAACAATTCATATTGGAAAAATAATGTTTGTCGCAACCGTATTTTCGGCTGCGAACAAAATCGACCTTTAGAGAGACTTCATGTTCTATACGATGGGTCAGTGATATTATGTTGTCAGGATTGGAGAAAGGAGGTTGTGATAGGCAGCCTGAATGACAGCACGATTACAGAGATTTGGAATAGTGATCGATATAATTGGGTACGATCGGAAATTTACAGAGGTTCTAGTTGTAATATTGACTTATGTAAACGATGCAAACTTTCGGTGTGATAAACTCGATTCACAGTAAGTCGGAGGAAAGGAAAAATGAATGATATATTTGTAGGATGGCAAAATACGTATGTTAGCATAAGCTGCAATATTCCTTTTAACCTTGATCAATATATTAAGCCCTATTACCAGCTGTATCGGCAGCCTCTCGGTATCGTAACTAAATTTTTAAAGATTGTTGTCGCTCATGAAGAGCACATTGAGTGGTCAGAAAAAAATTCTACCTTGACGTTTTACATAACTATGTTGAATGAGAAGGCGTATTCAGCAATATTAGTTTTACTAAATTTGTTAATTAAGCATGATTTACAGGAAAAGCAGATTTATATTCTACATGCTTCCAGCGTAATATCTAATGGGTGCCTCATTCTCCTGTTCGGTAGTAGTGGAAGTGGAAAGACGATAGCAGCCCTTAATCTAGCGCTGAACCATCATTGTAAATTCGTATCTAACGGTTCTACGGCGATTTTATATGAACGAGGAAATCTTGCTAGGGCTATTGGTACGTATAAAACTGGAATAAAAATCAGAAAAAGTACATTGGATCAATTTAATCACACAATGAGCACTGCTTTATTTCCATACCAAAGTCAAAAGAATGCATTTGATCAGAAGCGTGTTTTCATGCCTGAGGAGCTTGGAATCATACCAGCAGACGAATGGGAGCTTTCCAAGGTCTCAAAAATCAAATTTTATATCATCCAATTGAGTAATGACCAAATTGGGCCGGATGTCATGCATCGTGTGGATTACGATTATAAAGTATCCATGCAGCTTTACGAGGACTTATCGAGGGAAATTAATGGATCGGAGGTTTATATCGATCTGGGGAATGGTAGCCTTTTTGTACCGTCGCTCGACAATTCCAATTTATGTGAAAGCCGGATACGATTTGTAAATGAATTTATGGAGCAACACTATAGAGGTATTTTTATGGGAAAGTTACATGCAGTATGTAACGGCCTTCTTCACGAAACGGTGGATAGTGAATGCGTATGAAGAGTCCGGAAATATATGTAACGATTGGACCTTGGTGCACTGATCAACTTCCTGATACCATTGAATCACTTCTAGAAAAAGGGATTCACTGTTTTCGTTTTAATATGGCCAAGTATGGAAAAGGAGATCAAATAGAAAAGCGATGCAGACAGATCTCCACAATAAAAGCTTCCTTCGACGGGCAAATCAGGATTATGGTAGATGTACCGTTCCCTGGTGAAAAGGTAAGGATTTTTATGGAGCACTCTCCAATATTGCTTTCTCAGAGAGAGCGCTTATTCATCCAATCGGGGAGAGGGTCTCCTAAAATAAATGGTAAGTTGCTTTATACAAACTGCCCAAATATCGGGAAATATGTGCGCTTAGGAGAGCGTTTTGTGTATGGGGATTGTAAAAATACATTTGTTGTAACAAAAATATTGGACATAGATCTAATTGAAGTTACATCACTACTGTCAGGGCAAATATCATCAGGGAAATCCATTTCTTTTGGAAAAGTATTGTACTCAGATGAGATCAATAATAACTGGCTTCGGTGTATTAACGATATGGAACCGGATTTACTCGCACTGTCCTTTGTCAATAATGTTGAGACCGTTAGAAGGTATCAAAAACGATTTCACAGCGCAATTATTAGTAAAATTGAGAATGAGAATGGTGTTCGTAATATCAATGAAATCAGTTCGGCTTCAGATATCATGATTGCACGCGGAGATTTAATGTTAAATATGGATATATGTGATTTTCATCTACTACAGAACAAGATAGCTGAAGCTGCACATAATCACCACAAACGACTGTTTGTTGCTACCGGAATTCTCTCTTCTTTAGCGGAGCGTAATATGCCAACTCAAGCGGAAATAAATGATCTGGCGTTTCTAATGAAACTGGATTTAGATGGAATCGTCTTAAACTATGGGGTGGTTGGCGGTTATTTGGAGAATGCATTACATATTATAAATCATCTCAAATATTAATTTTAAAATAGAGGCAGAAACTTAATTTTCAAAAAACGTCAAAATAAATAGTTGCATTTTTTAATTGAAATCTGTGTTTGAGGATGTTGATGAAAAATGGATGGCACGATGTGTACTCGAAAAGATTTTGGGGTGCTTAGGAATAATAAAGTGAGTTACTTTGACTACGCTGCAACTACATTTATGCCAGACCGGGTAATAAATGCATGGAATAATTATCAGAGTAACATTGGTATCTTATTTGGCAAAGGGAATAACGTGCTTTCTATTCGGGCATATGAACAATTTTATAATGCAGAGGCTACAATCAAAAAGCATTTTAAGATAGGGGACGATTATGAATTTATATATGGAAAAAATACGACAGAACTGATTAACATGTTGGCCTTAAGCTATCCGGATACGTTGCATTCGCTTGACTGTATTCTTGCAGGTCCTTATGAACACCATAGCAATCTACTCCCTTGGAAATACTTAGCAAAACGAAATAACGCCATATTTTTAGAGATGCCTTTAACGAAGGAGGGACAAATCGATTACAGTTACCTACAAGAAATGAAAGATATCGTATCATGCGTCGTACTGTCGAGCGTTGCAAACAGCAACGGATTTATGCCTGATCTGCAAAAAGTTTGTGAAATTTTTGATAACGCATATATCTTTATTGATGAATCTCAAAATGTAGCGCATGCGCCAATTTATACGAATGATCGTATTACTGGATACATTTGTCTTCACATAAAATGTATGGCCCTAAAAATATTGCAGGGGCATTGGTTAAAAAATCATATCTCGAGAAGGTAACACCGGTGCTTCTTGGAGGGGGCATGGTGGATACAGTTTCGTTTGAGGATACTTGGGGAGAAACTAAGAAAAAGTTTGAAGCAGGAACTTTTGATGTAGGGCTCCTTGTGGCTTGGAGCGAGGCATGTTCTTTTATCAATCAAATTGGATATGATAACATCCGATTAGCAGAAGAATCGTGGTATGAAGCAATAAAACAAAGTCTGCTTGAGAACGAACGGCTGCGTATGTTAAATATTGAAGGTGGCTCTAAAAGCATTCTAACTTTTGTAAGCGACCAGTATCACGCGCACGATTTAGAGTATATCTTATCAGAACAGAATATTATTATTCGTTCTGGAAATCTCTGCGCGCAGCCTTCTATTAGAAAAATGAACGAGTATGCGGTTAACAGAATATCCTTTGGTTTAGGTATCGAAGAATACGATATCGAAAAATTGGCATCAGCAATTAGGAGGTTATAGGATGTATTCCGATAAAATAAATTATTATCTGAATTTGGATATTGATTTTTTAGTGTTACCGGATGACGTTATGCTGAAGGAAGGGGTATCCTGTGGCGACTCCATTATTATTTTGGGGGAAAATAATAAAAATCGCATAGATTTTAAAATTTTGTCAAAAGGCTGCGAATTATGCACTGCCGTATCTAATTATCTGACAAGTATATATAGCGGTATGCCCGGTGAGGACATTAAACATGAGTGCACCAAGTTGATGCAAAAGATTGCATTAGATCATAACTATCTTTTCCAACTTTTTGAATTGAAAAATCATCCTAACAGATTTCAGTGTTTATATGCGCCGATCGAGTTGCTTAATAATTTTGTTGACCGTATGCTTCATAATCCAGTCAAAAGATATGAACTACAGGATACGATATCCCATCTGGACTGTGATGCCTGTGTTTCATCATGTAATATTAACTGGAGTGGAAAATGGGAAAAATCTCCTGATAGAGTCCCCGGAAATGAGTATTCTACAGAATTTCGCGAAAAATGGGGGCGCATGGCTAAAATATGTCTATCACCCGAGGAGGTTGCTCTACTGCAAAAAAAGCGTTTCCAATGTGTCAAAATTTGAATTCGATTATTTCCATAGCACGAGAATTGATCTTATGTTGTTTGCAAATATAAAGAAGTATGGGATCGATGTGTCCGATAATCCATTGTGGCAGGAAGTGATTTATAAGGTTCACCGTAAGCATATCGTATTGCCGGAGGTTGAACGCGCACAGGAGTTTATTGAAAACAACCATTTGCCTATTTACAGTATTAAAGGCGCACAGTCTAATCGTTTATATTCAGAGGGAGAGGGTATCCGGGTCCATAAAGACTATGATTATATTGCTTTATCCTCTGAAAGTGCTTTTCAACTTGCTTCTTTTCTGTTTAGCAAAGGATTTGTGATTGCGAGTGGCGTTTTTTCCATCAAAAAAGTTGTTATTAACGGCAACATAAGATTTTCTGGACATTTTCACCTCCGTAAAGTGCTCCATAATCAATTTGAAGTGGTTATAGACATCAATTATCCAGGTTTTCCATTGGGAAGAATTGATTTATATAATCCTTTGCTCAAAGGCAATTGCCTATCTGATGAAGAGCAGTTTATGATTACGCTTTGTCATGCTTTTAAGCACAGAGATGTTCCAATGAAGGATTTAAATGATTTGTACTTGATGATGCAAAAAAGAGAACTGGATTATGAATATATCTTACAAAGAATTCAGTTATACGGATTAGAATTTTATGCCTCAATGCTTTTCGGATTTATTTTTGATCATTATGATTTTGATGAGACTACCGTTGCCATGATTACCAGGCGATTGCGAATCGATAAGGAGATTTACCGGAGTTTTCCACATTGGCCTTTTGACCCGGGGGAAGAGTTGAAAGTCAAGCAGCGGGATCTTGATAAAAGGTCAAAGGAAAAAATTGATTATATGAGGATTTATCTTTCACCTCTTATTGTTTATAAAGAAAATTCACCTATTTATGAAAGTGCTTTACATGATCTGGGGGATGCGGGCTATACGGTGGACTGCCTTGGGGAATATGTATGGGAGGCAACAAGAGATAACGTCGGCTTTATACTGACCAGTATGGGGATTTTTATTGATACCTATGCTGATGTTGTAAGTGTTGGGAGGGAAAAAATTAAGTGCTATCTCCGGGAACTGCTCTCTATACTGGGCGTAAAAACATTTTATGATGTTATGGTAGATTTACATCCGTTAACAAAATGGTTCTAATGCAGGATTGAAATTGGCCGGTTTAGTGAGACAAAATCAGGTTGTGTAACGTCTATACAAATTCGCGAGGTGTCCTGATGTCTGATATAATATTGCCTTACGACCCAGATCCCTTTATCAAAACATACCCGTATCTTTCTTTTTATTTAGGAATACTTTCCGGAAACCAAATTGAAATTCAGAATTTGCTGATCAATGAGTTTATGCATATTTTTTTCTTTCGCGGAAGGCTTGATTTTACTGCGAGCGGTTATTTTGAAAGAAGGCGTTTTTGCTATCAATACATAAGAAAGAAAGATAGAACAGTAGATACCTTCAAAGCGGCAATCCGAGAAGGACAGTATGTGATAGCTGTATTGAACGAACATTACATTCAAAATTCTACGATATACCGTCCTTATGATTTTTATCATGATTGGCTTCTGTTCGGGTATTCAGATACTAAAGCCTGTTTTAAATGTGCTGGGTATTCTGGAATAGAGCACTCTTTTCGTACCTATGGAGTTGAGGAAATCCGATATGAAGATATTCAGCGCTCGCTTGCCAATATTGGACGAAGTTATTTTACAGGCACAAGAAAAGATACACATTTATCGTGGATTCATTCAAATTATACGGAGAGTAGCCCAAACGACACAATGATTAAGAGGGAACTTTTCAGGTATATGCATCCGGGAAGAATAAAAATTTATCATAGGCCTGTCATTCATATTGATATGGATGCCATAAGGTGCCTGATCAGACATTTAAAACAATTTGAATCTCAGTGGCTTCAAAATCCTAAATTAAGGTTGTCTATTAAAAGCTTTCGGATATTCTATGAGCATAAAAAAGTGCTTCAAACTGCAGTATTACAAATTACGGATCATAAGAATATTCTGCAGGAATACAATTCTATCGTGGAGCGCTCCTTATCCCTGTTTATTCTGGCGGCTAAGTTTAATATGCATCCGAGTGCAAACAGTATTCACGATATTATTTATCTTTTAGAAAAGATAACCGCACAAGAAATGCAGTTGTTTCAGACTTTGTTGGCCTAATAGAATGAATCAACGAAAAGAGGGATGCTGAATGTTTGAAAATGAAAAAAAATTTCTTCTTCTGGTTGCTATGCCAGTAGTAGATGAATCTCAAAAGCAAGAAATTGTACGCTTGTTTCAGGAGAATATCAATTTCGACTATGTATACCGACAATTGATTCTAAATAAAATATCGAATCTAGCATTTCAAAATTTGCGTGAAACTAGAATCCTTGGGCGTATTCCAAAGCTTTATAGAAGAAATATGGAGGATGTTTTTACTGCCAGTTCACTAAGATATGAAAAATACATATCTATCGCTAAACAGGCTGCGCAATTATTTGAACAGAATCGTTTGACGTATGCTTTTCTGAAAGGGATTAATCTACAGAATAAAATATATAGGCATTGTTCCATGTTTGTTAGAGATTTTTCCGATTTAGATATTTTGATTGATCCTACAGATGAGGCATTATTTATTAGCGTCATGGGAAAAATGGGATTTCGCGAAGGTAAATACGATATGTACAGCGAAGCGTTCTCCCCGTCCACAAGAAGCGATGTATTGAAAGGAAAAATGTTTTATCATCAGATCCCACCGTTCTGTAAAAAAATATCTCCGTACTACTCATATGCGAATGCTGTATTTCTTGATGTCAATTTTTCTCCTTTTTTCGGTGGACAGATTAAGGATCCAATTGAAATATCCGAGTTTATGAAAAACGTTTGTCGTACGCCTTACTACAATGAGAATTTTACTTATCTGAGTTTAAGGGATGAATACGATTTATTGCAGAATTGTTTTCACTTTTATAAAGATATGCTATATGCACCCCGTAAGACAATGAGGGATATTTATAAAATCATCAGTTTTTTGGATATTAGAGAATTTATACGTAATCATAGGGCTACTCTTAATTGGGATAAATTTAGCCAGCTAGTCTCCAGTAACGGCCTTAACGAAAGTGTTTATATCGTACTATATCTTACGGAACAGTTATTTCATGATTTACAGGTGGATACCCTTATTCAGGAGTTCAAGCCTGCCTCGCCTTCGGCCTCTGTGAAAGAGCTTCTTTGTGCAGATATCGACGATCTGGTTTTTAATAAATAGTCAAGAAGTGGTGATTTTTGTGAAAAAGATTTTATTAGCACACCCGATTCAATTTATAGCCACAGTTATTTTTAAAATCATTTCATCTGCATTATGGGTAGGCTTTGCTGTTTTAATGCAGTATATTGTAAATGCCGCTATTAGCGCGACCTCTGTTGATAGCTTTAGCAGGCTCATTATGCAGGCTTCCGTATTTTGCTTGGTAATTTTTGCCTCTTATTTTTTGAATCAGCTTTTTTCTCAACTTTATATTAACCGATGCCTGAAAGAATTGCGTGAATCTTACACGAACCATCTGCTCGATTTCAATTACGAACGATTTTCCAAAAAGGGATCAGCTAGCTATATATCCGCAATGACAAACGACATCACAATTATTCAGGAAAAATATTTCTCCAGTATTTTTTTATCAGTAGAGGATATCACAAGTATTATCACGACCTTGATCGTTATGTTTTATCTAGATAAAACCCTTGGCCTTATATTGATTGGAATGACGTGCCTGCTTGCCATTTTACCGGCAACATTAAAAAGAACGTTGGATACTGCAACAAAAAATTATTCGAACAAGCTTAACTTGTATACGGCAAATTTAAAAGATGCCTTTATGGGGTTTGAAATTATCAAGGCGTTTACTGCCGAAAAAAATATAAAGAAGGGCTTTCCGAATCTGCTGCTGAAGTACGCACCGCCCAAAACAAATTGGGAATCATTTCAAATGTGTTGGGGATGTTTTCGTTTTGTCTGTCGCAGGGGCTGTCGCTAATTTTAATGATTATTGCCGCTTGGATGGTTATTAATAAGCAATTGGATGTCGGCGCTATTGTTGCAGTTCTCAATCTATCCCTTCGGTTTTTTAAGCAGGTACAGAATGTGGCTTCGCATATTATGCTTCCCTTTACGGTATCTAAAATAAATAAAGAGATTATGAGCATAATTCATGGGGGAGATGAGAATAGGCATGCTGTGGAAGAGCTCTCCTGGCAGGGTAATCAGTTTGACATTGAACTAAGACATGTATCCTTCGGCTACCGCCATGATAAACCTGTATTAAAAGATATTAATATCAGAATCTCACCCGGTGAAAAATGGTTGGTATTAGGTGAAAGCGGAAGCGGAAAATCGACGCTGCTTAAACTGATTGCCAAGATGTATGAATCATACGAAGGTGAGATATCGATTGGTGGACATAACTATAAAAGGATTGACGGGAGAGACCTTGCAAAGAATGTTACGCTCGTCAGTCAACGATGTTATTTATTTAATAGCTCATTAAAAGATAATATTAATATTCTTGGAGATCCCAGCGAAAAACAACTGCAGCGAGCAATTGAATTGGCGCAGCTTAAGGAATTGGTTGATCGATTGCCGGATCAACTGGACAGCGTTGTGGATGAGGAAGTGAACCAACTATCCGGCGGAGAGAAGATGCGGGTAAATTTGGCACGGGCGTTGTATATAAATCCTCAGGTTTTGCTGTTGGATGAAGTTACCTCTGCTTTAGACAGATGCAACTCTCAAAAATTGAAAATATGATTTTAAATATGGCTCATACGTCTGTTATCAATGTGTGCCACAAATTCGATCCTCACAATTTGGAGAAATATGACAATATCTTGATTATCGAAAACGGAAGTATCGTTCAGATAGGCGCTTACCACGATCTAAAAAATTCAAAAATTTTAAATAAGTATAGAGAGGAGGAAGCGGTATACGCTTAAACCAAGTAAGTTTTATTGGCTGGATGTGAGCTTTTCTACCTTTGCGTTTGTAGAATAGGAGGCAATATAGAATGTATGTGGCCGTGCTTGAACATGCAGCAAAAATCGAAAGGACTTTGAAAGTTGATGGATGCGCCGCTTTCATTTGTGAGAATTTAGATGTGTGGTTTGCGCAATATTGTTTAAAAAACCGGAAGGTAATGGTAATCTATGCTTCTAGTTTAGCGCTGTTATCGCATTGTTATCCCTATGGAGAAATGGCATACCGGTATCTTCCCCAAATGATAAAGAACCATCTGCTTTCAATATATCCCATGTTGAATATGAGCGATATGATAATTACAAACACTTGTATAAGTTCAATTGATGCAATCCAAAATGCTTTGTTATGCTTAATGGAAAACCTGTATGACTATGTGATTGTGATCGGCTATGATTTTAATAGCGATTTCATTAGCGACGGTCTGGATGCTATGCAATTATTATCACCTGAGGAAACGCTTATTCCATTTGCAAATTCCAAAGGGATTGTCCTTTCCTCTGGAGTTGGAATGCTGCTCTTGAGCGGACGAGAACGGTCGAAATATACCATAAGAGATTGTAGTGTGGTAAATGATTCTGTAGGAATCGCTTCTATTGAAAAAAATCAGAGGGGTCTGCGCCGGGCGATTGATGATGTTTTGTTAAACTCTAAAATCGAGAAAAAAGGGATTGATCTGGTGATGTGCAGCTGCAACGGAACTCAAGAGGTCAATCATGCCTATATTTCTGCCGCAAACGCCATGGGTTTCTCAGAGGAGGCTGTGTGCTCAATCAAGAAACAGCATGTGCTGGGGGCAACCGGAGTCATAGAATTACATCTTTGTCTGCTAGGTATTGAAGAGGGAAATCTGGCTGAAACATTGTCTTTTTATCATCACTTTGTCCCCCCAAAGAGAAGGTTTTTTCCCCCATTCAATATCCTCTTTTTGGGAATTGGGTTCTCTGGTATAAATGGAGCAATGATTGTAATGATCGATGTATGAGGTATGGGCAGCTATGAGGTATGATCTTATCGCACATCGGTGCGATCTATACGATACGGAAGATCTGGATCAGCGCATAAGAGCTCAGTTGTACACGGAGCAACCTTCCTATTATGCAAGGTATTGTGAAAAGTATCGCAGTGCGGATCCAGCCAATCTTGCGTTATTAAAATGTTTCTTGGATTTAAGCGTAAATGCAGAATTGTTCCATCAGCATAAAACTGGAATTATCATAGGAACCAATGATGGGATAACTGTCAAGCAAAAACAATTCACTCGGTTGGCTTTGGAAGGGAATTCAAATCCCTTTGTTTTTCGGCTAACGGCAAGCAATCTGCTTTCTTCTTTGTTATCTATTTATTTAGATACGGAAGAATACTCTACTACCTTGATTTTTGCACGAAGGGAGTTTCAAAAATATGTAGATTTATCGATACGCTATTTAAAAGTAAAAGAATATGATTTTATGATTTGCGGCTATATAGAATCGATGCAGGCAGAGAAATCGTATTTCAGCGAACTTTTGATTGTAGGAAGAGCTGGACTTTACAAAGGCCCAATCGTAAAAAAGAATCTTACTTTGGATCGGTTGGCATAACATTTATTCATCGAGTGCAATCTGCCGGTGAGGGAGAAAGCCCATTGGAGGTCATGAATCCCGATACCTTTCTTAATAGTATGGTGAAAAACAATTGACTCAATCACGATGAAAGGATGATACATAAATGAATGATATTCGTGCGGAAATCAAAAGGATGCTTCTGGAGCTACTGAATAAAGAGGATTTGGATGAAAAGCAGGAGTTGTTGTCAGTTGGTCTGGATTCTCTCAATGTGATTAAACTGATCGTTATGTTGGAAGAAACGTTTTCAATTCGTTTTGAGGATGAGGACCTGCAACTTAAATATTTTCATTCGATTGATACTTTATCCAATTTCGTCACATCAAAACTTCAATAGTAAAGACGTGGTATAGGTATATGAATATTTTAGCTCCTGTTAACACGATGGAATCAGCTGCTTCAATGATTGAGAGTGGAGCGGATGAATTATATTTAGGTGCAGATGATGGAATTTTTCAATGCTATTCTTTTACAGGGCGTGGGAAATGGTCCTATCATCAATTAAAAGTGCTTCCATCCTTTAACGAATTAAAAAACATTGTTGCGTTCGCTCATGATCGCGGTGTCAAAATCAATTTTTTAGGAAACACTCCCTTTTTCTCAGAGTATGAAGGAAATGATTTAGAGCGTTCTTTTTTTCATTATTTAGAGAGAGGGATGGAATGCGGCGTGGATTCGATCGTTATTGGAGATATTGGTCTATTGTACGCTTATCATGAAAAAGGATATCGAACTCCAGTTCATGCCAGCCTTTACTTTAGAACAGTCAATACAAACCAGCTGCTCTTTCTGAAATCCTTTGGAGTCAAAAGGACGACTCTGTCTTATCAAGTGTCCTATCAGGAGATCGCCGCTGCGGTACAATCCAATATCATGGAGATAGAAGTTCCGGGATATCTGGGCTGTTCGTTCTTTAACGGCGCTTGTAACTTTCTGCATGAGCTAGGAGAAGGCATTGCGGACGATTTTGATCAGGGCATCGCTTGTAAGTCTTATTACAAGATAAAATCCGGAGAGTTTGTCCGAGAGGGAACGCTTTTCGATTCAGAAATGGGCTGTTCGCTATGTGTTTTAAAAGATTTAGACCGTATGGGTGTGAAGGCTATTAAAATAGTTGGACGGGACAGGGATTATAAACGAAGTGCTAAGGTGGTCGAGCTTTTTCAATCCGTTTTGAAATCCAAATCTGATGACGTCGGCCTGTTGATTCCAGAGTATTGGCAAAGAATTTGGTGTCAAAAAGGGAGATGCAAATATTTAAATAGTCCATATTTAAAATATTTTATTTAGGGGTAGTTTGTATATGACAAGAGAATATTTCATGCTGCACATGGATCAGGACGCTCTTGTAAACACCCGTCTAGATCATATTGTTTTAGGAAACGAAGGATGTGCCTTGCAGGCAATTAGTCCTGAAGTGGTTGAGAATATTTCTTTTGCCAGCCAGTTGGGGATCAAAATAAGATATTTGACTCCTATCGTACCCAATCAGTATATGCAACGTTTTTATCAGGTAATCAATACGTTGCCGCAAGGTAGTAAGGTGACCTTTAATGATTGGGGATTGTTATATAAATGCTGGCCGCTTATTGAGAAGCAACAGATTATTCCGGTGTTGGGTAGGATTATTACAAGATCTATTACAGATTGTCCGTGGCATACAAAGATCCTGGAAGCAGAACAAAGATCGAAAGAAATGGCTTTGAGCAGCTTTATTCACAAATCAAAGTTAGGGATTTTAGAGAAATACAAAATTAAGGAAATTGAAGTCAATGCAATTGATCCAAATGCACTCACTTTTTATCATGATCATCATATCAACGTTACTTGTTATGAAAATAGCAGGATTTTATCGGTAGCGCGAGTTTGCTTCCACGCAAAATTTTACGATTTTAGTCCTGAATCTGTATGCAATTGTCAATCTTGTTCCAGTGAATGCTATCATATAGAGCTATTACAGAAGTGTTCCAGAACAACAAAAATGTTTTGTGATGCAACCGATCGGGACAAAGCATACTATGACAATCTTTTTGTTTGGGGAAATATTGTGTTTAAAAAAGTTGGAGCGATCAAGAAAGTCAATTATGACTATATTATTATTGATGGAGAATGAGCAAAATTATGAAATTCAGTATTATAATTTGTACCTACAATAAACTGCAACATTTAAGGCTTACTTTACAAAGTTATCATACTGCATTTCAAACTTTTCCCTATTTTGAAGTTATTGTTTGCAATGATGGTGGCGAAGATTTGGAAGCTGACTATCTGAAAAATTATTATTCTTTTGACTTGAAATATATTAAAATAATGCATTCAGGTCGGCCCAAGGCGAGAAATACAGGCCTAGAAGCGGCCGAGGGCGATATCGTATTATTCAATGATGACGATATTTTAATCAATCCAGAATGCTTAAAATATCATATGGATTGTCATCTGACAAATCGTGATTGTATTGTATTGGGTGCAAATCATATGCTGGATCTGCAAAAAGAACTTTTTAATCAAAGAGAACCAGTATCAATTATAACAAAAGATAGATTAATGAATACTAGTGTAGATGCATACGATCAATGTACAAAGAATATCGTGTTTGATCAAAGGGAAAAGAGTAACCATTGGGCTTGTGGGACATCTGGTAATTTTTCTATGCCCAAAGACGTTCTTCTCCAATTGGGTGCGTTTGATGAAAATTTTAGCGGCTGGGGATATGAAGATATAGAGTTAGCATATCGTTTATCCCAAAATGGGTTATTTTTGTTTTGCAATTTATCTCAGCCAAACTATCATGTGAACCATACTAAAAATAACAAAGAGATGCTGGCAAGCATCAAAAAAAATATTATTTATTTTTATGAGAAGTATCATAAAAGCCAAGACATCAAATATTACTGGGATTTTTTACGCGGCTCTCTCTCTTTTTTGCAATTTGATCGCGTCACTTTTCATGAACTGGATTCGCAAGGTGTGCGGGATTCCCGATATTATGGCTTGATCTTGTCTAGGCTTCCTGATATTGATCGGCTGAAAAGCAGTTTTTAGCAGTTTACTAAACAGATTGTGTGGAACGGCAAGCAAATAGCGATTATATTTTTATATAATAAAACTCCGCTAAATGCTTAACTGCGTAGGCCTCAGAAATAAAGTTCTCCGTGTGCTCCTGAAGATAGGTGGTTGCCAGCATCATAGGAGTCTGAATTGGAACAAATCCCTACCAAATTTCTGCGCAATTTTCCGAGCACCTAGCTAGCTTTGGGAAAGTCAGTCGAAACAGCCAGCGAATCATCTAGACCTTTCTTTAAGCGATGCATGATTTTGGGGAAGCGCTGTAGGTTATGTCTGCACCAGCTCATTGGATCGTCTGCGAGCCTACGTCGGTGGAGAAAGTCAGCATACGCGGCAATTAAAACCCACAATTGGTGATTATATGAACAGTTATATAGATATGCATATACATACAACATATTCAGATGGAACACTGACCCCATCTGAGATATTGGAGCGTTCTTTAGAAATTGGTTTGAAAGCAATATCAATAACAGATCATAACACCATTAATGGTGTTACTGAGGCAATGAAATATGCGAATAGTGCAATTGAAATAATTCCAGGCATAGAAATGACCGCAACATATCCTAAACCACTGCATATATTAGGGTATTATATCGACATTCATTCCGCTTCCTTCAATGACGGGATTAAAACACTTAGAATGCAGAAATATAAATGGCTGTTGATGCTTGTCCGTAATCTAAAAAAAATAGGTATTGACATTGACCTTGATGAAATAAAGCATAAATATGGCAGAATCAAATTAGAATATATTGCGTTAGAACTAGTTAATCAAGGTATAGCTGAAAATATTCGCGATATCTATTTATTATATTTTAATAACCGAAATTTTATAAAAGAGACACCTTCTTCTCCCAAAGAAATTATTAGCTTAATAAAACAGGCGGGTGGTATTTCGATTTTAGCGCATCCTTTTGTTACCGAGAATAATTATAAAAAACTGGGTGAACTAGTTCGTGAGTTGAAGGAATTCGGGTTAAATGGCCTTGAGTGCTTCCACAGTGATTTTAATGCTGATATGCAGTTGCAATTAGTTGAACTAGCAAATCAGTATCATCTGATGATAACAGGCGGCAGTGACTTTCATGGTACAAACAAAGCCTGACATAGAATTAGGATTCGGATAAAAAACAATCTTAAAATAGATTATGAAGTACTTGAAAAAATGAAAAAAATTCATTTTACTACATAGATTATGAAAGTAGTGTTGTTCCGAGAGGCCCCGAGATCACCACCAGTCCTTTGTATGGCCGCCCATAATGTAGCCGACCCAGTATGCGGCACACTTTTTGTTGATCTCGATTTGGTCGTCGATTATAAAAAACAAGGGAGGATGTATTCGCGCTACCCTGAAGCCAAACACTTTCTCAGGTAATCGTAGTAGGTTACCTTATCTCATGAAGAGAATCTAGGTGCCGTCAAGAGTTATGCGCAAATACGGATATTTCTGCTTCTATGTTTGATTAGTTACGATTCGTTGACGGTATTACTCCAAATGGTTTTCCAATTTTTTAATTATTGCTTGCCTGATAGGAGAGCAGGGTTCACAAAAATATTTGAAACCTTAAACGCCCTCTTTCATTCAGTCAATTTCAAAGATTATCTCGTGCTTAAGCCCTTAACACAAATAGGATAAGCAGCGAACTTTCTCGAGGCAGCCTCTTGGTTTTCGCAGAATTTAAATTTGGATACAAAAAAGTTAGAAACTCCTGTTTATGGATTGCTCTGGCCTCAATTTCGCTTGTCCTGATTCCTGTCGTATTCAACAAACAACCGCTCTTTATTTTGTGTGTTTTACCTGCGCTTACAAGAAGCGCGCTGCGATCTCTCAAAAATCAGTTTCCAAGAAGCCCTTGTTCATCAACGCTTCCGCGCCGTCGTTTACAGTAACCGCGCTGTGATACATACGAGCGGGATATAGCAAGTTTTGTCGCGACCTCTCGTTGTGTCAGCGGCCTGTCGTCCATCAATCCATATCGCAGGACGATAATCATGCGTTCCCGCGGATCTTTCAGTTCGCTGATATACCGCCGCAGCTGTTCGCTTTTAAGCTTGATATCTAAATCGTCGGCAATGGTATCGTTTGTATAGATGATATCAGAGAGCGTCAAGGGGTTGCCTTCGCTGTCGATATCGATTGGGTCGCTCATGGAAACATCTTGTGCAGATTTTCGTTGGCTTCGGAAATGCATTAAAATTTCATTTTCAATGCACCTTGCCGCATAAGTTGCCAGCCTTGTGCCCTTATCTGCATCAAACGTCCGGATGCCCTTGATTAGCCCGATCGTGCCAATAGAAATCAAATCCTCCTGCTCGGAAAAACTTGCGTAATATTTCTTGATAATGTGCGCCACCAGGCGAAGATTATGTTCGATCAAAACATCCGCGGCGTCTTCTTCACCCCGTTTCATCCGCTCCAGATACTCCCGCTCTTTTGCAGCGCTTAAAGGCGGGGGAAAGGAGCTGGAAGAGCTCAGATGCAGTGCAAAATAGAGGAGATTTGTCAGAAGTTGCCCCCAAAGCGTAGCAAACATAAGTTGTCCTCCAGATCATTCAAGGATAATGCAGTATATGTGAAATGATAAAATTTTGTGCCAGTCCTTTCTAAAAAAACAGGAGGCCGGCATAGCTCGCCGTACCTCCTGCTATCTGGGGCTGATTTATTTGTAGGACATAATTTTATAGAAATTCGGATACTTATTCAAAAATTGCTGCAAGTTGGTCACCGTGTTTGAGCCGGGGTCATTGACCAAAAACTGAGAGGCAGAAAGCGTATTGCCGCCTTGATAGCCGGTGACGACCACCCAATGTTGCCCGCCAGAGGCAGTTTTTGCACCAATAAATCCGGGCTTGCCCTGTTTCAGAAGTGTATACAGCTTTCCGAGATAACCGTTTGCGTTGGTATCCGCCACATAGTTCGAGGGCCAATACAGTGCGCCGCCTGCGCTATAGCTCAGCTTTTTTGCCATTGCGTCTGGATAGATTGTCGTGCCGGTGCGGAAGGATTCCATCATGGCAAGCCCTGTCGTGGTGCAGCCGATCTGGGCGATCGTCTGGCCGGAGCTGCCCAGCTTCACGTTGGCCCAGCGCGGATCGGTCTGCTTAAAGCTGACAACGGAGAGCTTTACAGCCGGATATGTGGTATCCCCAGAGAATTGCTTTAAATATTGGCTGCTGACGAAACCGGTGCGTGTGCCGTGATACAAAATTTTTGACCATCCGCCAGACTGGGAGAGAATTACTACTGTTTTCCCCTTGGGAAGAGAAGTTTGTACAGCGTAGCTCGTGCCTGCACCCTGACGGACATTCAGGTTGCCGGAGCTCGTATTGACCTGCGCGGCAAAGCTGCCGGAGATGCTTTTCATATAATCGCCATGTACATAGCCATATTTACCGTCTGCATATTCGACCTGCCACCAGGAGCCGCTTTTTGAAAGCAGGGTAACATTGCTGCCTCGTGGGAGGCTGGCTACAATTTTACCGGATGTGGAAGCAGAAGAACGAACGTTGAGGGCGCCGGAGGCAGTTGTTACCGTGCCTGCAATGGAAGCGCTGTTTGCCGCCTGCACCGGTTGGCTAAGCCCCGATGAGAGAAAAATGGCAAAAACCGCAGCCATCCAAATTGAAAATAATTTTTTCATAACAAACCTTCATCCTTTCGTAAATTCCATGTGAAAATACCGTTTTTCACGTGAATGATTCAATTTCGTTTTACGGTTTCATCCCGCGCTGAGAATTATAGCATAAAACGGTCGTTGCGCAAGAGGTAAGTTATGGATTAACCCCAAATATGGAGATTGTTATAAAATGAAAAATGGCGCGACGCACCTCTATGATCATTGTATTGTTTTGCACGAGTCAATAGCTTCAAACGGGGTCGTTTAAAGCATTGGAAAAATGCCTGTCGGCGCAAAACGCCTCCTGCCGCAGAGCGGCAACGCCATTTTTCGCTGGGGATGGCTGGTGCGTATGATACAATAGCTTCAAACGAGATCGTAAAGTTTCAGGCTTTGAAACTTAGAAGCATTAGAAAAAGGCCGGATCAAGCAAGCAGACTTCTCAGCCTGCCGCTTGATTCGGCTTTCCGATTCCAGCATATCGCCTGCCCTAGTATAGGTGGGCGGGGAAAGGCTTCCGTGCCATTATGATCAGACGAAACATTACGTCGCGAGTATCCATATTGCCTCACTCTTCAGCTCTTTGCTCCCCGCCCTAGCAATCGCTATTATTTTATTTTTTCCTTTTTGTAGCCTGCATCCCTTCCAGCGAAAGATGCCTGGCTGCTTATTTTTTTTCTGCTCTTTTGTGCTGATTTGCTTTCCATTAACAAAAAGGGTAACAGCATCGGTATTGGAATAAACCTTAATTTCTGTTTTCGCCCTTTTCCGCTGTATGCAGCGGCTCTGCGCAATTTGAAGCATGGGTGTTTTACTCCACCGGCTTTGATAAACGTAATAGGCGTCCTTTTTTACCTTTCGGTCAAACGAAACGAGGCCTTTGTCATTCATGCCGGGGCGATTTCCTTCATTGCGTCCATCCGAGCCGAAGTCAAACAAATTCCATACAAAAGTAGCCCAAAGGTAGTCCCGCCGGTCGATTTGCCGAAGAAATGATTCATGGCAGAGGGTTTGGTATTCTTCGGGGTGAAAGCTGCCGTTATGTAAAGGTTTTTTCGGCCGTTCCGCATGCTGCAAATGGTTGCCGCCCGCGCCGTATTCCGAAATGCCCACGGGCCTATCGCAGCGCATTTTATCCAGAAAGGAACCGAGCTGCCTTCGGTTCATGCCATACCAGCCGGGGTAAATATTCCAAGCAATCAGATCGCTTTTCCAATGGTAAGCCGTTTTTTGGTTGGTGGCCTGCGTAGTGTAGCGGGTGGGATCGAGCCGCTTTGCAAGCGCATGTAGCTCGTTTGTGAAGGGGATCATCACATCGTCGAATTGTGCTTTTACCTCGTTTTGCAAGCCCCAGCAGAAGATCGCGGGATGGTTGCGATTCTGCTCGATCAATTCAGTAAGTTGCTGTTTCGTAATTTCAAAAAAGGCCTCCCGGTCGGTATTGGGGTTTTCATAGCTTCCGTTACCGCCCACAAGATCGACAAAGGGAATTTCCGCCCACACTAGGATGCCGTGTCGGTCGCATAGCCGGTAAAAGTATTCCGCCTGCGGATAGTGCGCAAGTCGGACGGCGGTGGCGCCAATGTCGTAAAGAATTTGAAAATCCTCATCATGCTGCGCCTCAGTCAGCGCGTTGCCGAGGGCCTCCCGATCCTGATGGCGGCTTACGCCGCGCAGGGGATAGGGGCGACCGTTGAGAAAGAATCCCTTTTCCCGGTCGATGTGGAAATACCGCAGGCCGGCTTCGTCCCAAAGCGTGTCGATGGTTTCTCCGTTTGCGGATAGCTCCATGGAGGCGGAATAAAGGTACGGATCCTCACGCCCGTTCCATAGGTGCGGGCTGTCGATCCGAAAATCGAATCCGATCGCCAGATTCTGCCCTGACGCGATTTGTATGGTTTTCGTCTGCACGCTATCCCCAAAGCGGGCACGCACCCGGATTGTTTTTTCCCTCTGCCTCGCGGTTTTCGAGCGTCGCCTCCACCCGGCAGGAGGCGGATGCATCGCTTACCGAAGAAGGGATCAGCCGCAGCCCGCGAGCGGCAAGCTGCGTCCGGGAGAAGCAGAGCTTTTCCGTTTCGATCAGTTCCACCTCGCGGTAAAGGCCACCATAGAAAGTGAAATCTGCCGTCAATGGAGCGATCCGCTGGGAAAATGCATTGTTTACCTTGACCGCGAGCAGATTACCGCCCTCCCGCAGAACATCTGTGATCTCCAGGCAAAAGGCGGTGTAGCCCCCCTCATGTGAACCGATGAGTTGTTCATTGAGAAATACGTCGCAGCGCATATTCGCGCCCTCAAATCGCAGAAAATGCCGCTTATGCAGCGATTCCGCGGAGAGGGTGAGCGTTGTGCGGTACCAGCCGTCGCCACGGTAATAGTCAGTTTCGTTGATATCCTTGCCGCCTGGGCAGCCATCCTGCCCGTCTGCCGCATTCCAGGTGTGTGGAATTTGAATTTTTTCAAACCGGCACATGTCCGCGCTGAACTGAAATCCATCCTCCAGCGCGCCCCTGTGGAAATACCAATCCGTCAGCTTCATGAATACGATCATCCTTTCTCTGCGAGGAAGTAAAAAAGCGGCGCGCGTCTCATTGACCCGTGCGGTGAAAGATCTGCTCAATGCCGCGAGGCTCACAGGGCGGATGAGCGGGGAGGGCCGCTTTCTGCCGTCATCCATCCTCTTTTCCAAGCTTTTTCCATTATAAAGGATTTGAGGCGGTCATGCAACGACTGGCCGAAGCTTGGCGCGGCTTTTTATGATGAAAAAATGCCCGCCGGACAGAGCCGCGGCAGGCGATTTGGTGCATAGGAAAATAGAAAAGCAAAAAATGATTTATATCCCGTTGACATAGGCCGCCGCCTGATAGCCCGCCACTGCTCCGTCGGCCGCGGCAGTGATGATCTGGCGAAGCAGCTTCGAGCGGCAGTCCCCGGCGACGAACACGCCTTCGAGCGGGGTTTTGCAATCCTCTCCGGCGACGAAATAGCCGTTATCGTCGAGCGGGAGTTGGCGGGAGAAAATCTCGTTTTCCGGAATCAGGCCAATGGCGACAAAGACGGCGCTGACCGGTAGCTCCTGCTGTGCGCCTGTTTTGGTGTTTTCCAGCAGCACGGAGGAGACGGCGCTTTCCCCGCGGATTTTAGACACGGCGCTGTCATATTGAATTTTGATGTTTTCCTTCTGCCTGACGCGGTCGGCCAACGCCTTTTCACCCCGGAATGCGTCGCGCCGGTGCACCAAATAGACAGTGCGGCAGACGTTGGCAAGATACAGCGCATCCTCCAGCGCCGTGTTGCCGCCGCCGACGATGGCGACGTCTTTTCCCCGGAAAAACGCGCCGTCGCAGGTGGCGCAGTAGCTCACGCCGCGGCCGGTGAACGCTTCCTCACCGGGGCAGCCGAGTTTGCGGCGCTTCACGCCGTTCGCAATAATAACAGCCTTTGCCTCATAGCGCTCGGTATGAGTTGTTACTACCTTGGGGTTGGCGGAAAGCTCTGCCTGTGTGACGGTTTCAAAGTGAATTTGCGCGCCAAGCGATTCTGCCTGCGCGTAAATTTGCTGGGCGAGTTCCGGCCCTGTGATGCTGGGGATGGCGGGATAATTTTCAATTTCATTCGAAATGGCAATTTGGCCACCATAGAAATTTTCCTCCAGCAGGATCGTGCTCAACCCCGCCCGCTGTGCATAGATAGCCGCAGTCAATCCGGCGCAGCCCGCGCCGATGATGATAACATCCGTCATAAGTGACGCCTCCGTTTCCGAAATCTGATCTATCAAAATATATTCTGTCCGTTTAAAATTAGTATAGCACAAATCAGTCAATTTTCAGGAACTTTGTCACATGGCGTTTCTTTTGCGTGCAAATTTGCGCGTAGAATAAATTTTTGGGTAGGATATACGAACTCTTCGGTCAATTCGCCCGCTTTAAACCCCAATTTTTGATAAAGCGCGCGCGGGGCATTGCCCTTTGGATCCTCTTTCCGAAAGGTGGAAACAGTGATATCCCTTGTGGCGTCTAGCTTTGGAAGCATTTTGCCAATCAGCTTTGAGGCAATTCCCCGCCGCCTGTAGTCGGGGTGGATCGCTATGCAGGAAAGCTCGTTGTGATGGGGCGAAAAAAGCAATATTCCAACAATTTGCTCGTGATCCTTTGCACAGATTGCGCTGCTGCGACCAATATTCTTGCGCAGCGTTTTTTCATATTCCGATAACGCCTCCTCCGTTTCTAACCCGGGAAAGTTCCAACGAAGGAGGCGAACGAGTTTCATCCAGGAAGGGAGATCCGCCTGCGTGGCATATGAAATCGTCAACATTTTATCATCCTTTCTACTGCTTTTATGCAGCCGTTTGATCGTTTTCATGCGCTTTTTTCAGCTTCCAGCGCGCGCGCAGCAGGAGGATGACCCCCAGCAGGGCGATCAGCAGCTCGGTGACCGGGATTGTCAGCCAAACGCCGTCCAGGCCGAAGAAATAGGAAAGCAGGAACAGCACCGGAAGAATGACGGCGACGCCCCGTAGGATGGAGAGCGCAAATGCCTCCTTGAGCTGCGCCATGGCGGAGAGGGTGGTGATCGTGATGATATTGAAGCCCATCAGGGCGAAGGCGAGAAAATATAGATGGAACGCCCGCACAGCGAGCGCGGTAAGCTCCGGCGATTTTTCCTGATTGAATAACCCGGCGATCTGGGTGGGAAAGAGCATGCCAGCGCCATAAAAGAGCAGGCCGATCACGCCGGCACAGGCGGCGGCCAGCAGGAAGGCGCGCCAAACGCGCCCCATCTGCAACGCGCCGTAATTGGTGCTGATGATGGGCTGCACGCCCTGGCCGATGCCATTGAAAAATGCGGTGCAGACAATGGCGATATTCGCTGCGATCCCATAAGCTGCAACGCCCGTGTTACCGGCGAGCCGCAGGATGACCGCGTTAAAGGCGAGGATGACAATGCCTGCGGAAAATTCTGTGATAAAATTTGAAATGCCGCAGCGCATGATCTGGAGCGTTTCGCGCACAGTCGGCCTAATGCGCTGCAAGCGCAGGCTGTTGCCCCTGCGCAGAAAATGCGTCAGCTGGATAAGAAGTCCCAGCACGCTGCCAAGGCCCGTTGCAAGCGCTGCACCGAACATGCCGAGCTTCAGCGGATAGATGCATACATAGTCGAGAACGATATTCGTCAGCGTGGAGATCGTCATGGCAGCCATGGCAAGATGCGGGTTGCCATCGTTGCGCACAAAAGCGGTCATGATATTATTGAGGATGAAAGCCGGGGAGAAAAGCAGAATTACGCGCAGATAGGTTGTGGTGTATAGGGCAGTTTCTTCTGTTGCGCCCAGTAGGAAAGCGATCGGTTCCGCCGCAACTAGCCCCAGCAGAGCGAACAGAAGGGAAAACGCCGTGCCGAGCACAGCGGATATCGTAAAGGGACGATTGGCGCGGCCTAGTTCCCCGCGCCCGTGCAAAATGGAAAAGACCGTTCCGCCGCCAATGCCCAGCAGCGCGCCGATGCCAAAAATCAAATTATAAGCCGGCAGCCCGATATTCAGAGCCGCAAGGCCAAGGCGCCCCACTCCGTTGGCAATAAAGTAGGTATCCGCTAGAATGTAAAGCGACATCCCCACCATGCCGATGACACCCGGTGTGACATAGCGGAAGAAAACGCCGGTGATATTCCCTTTTAAAATTGCTTCGCGCTGCACCATGTAGCCTCCTTTGGGATTCTTCTATTTATGTTACCCTGTTTTTACCGTTTTCAAGGGAACGGAATGAAAAAAGAGACCTCAAAGTATCCAAAGGCCTAGCGATACTTTGCAGTCTCCGTTTGATTCGGCCCAGCCCCGGCGGGCAGACCGGACGGACGATTCAATTTCCGCTTATTGTAGCAGATGCTTTGGCTGGTGTCAACCCGTGCTGGAAAGGCGTACCACGTTTTTCGTCTGCTCCATGCCGCAGGGTTGCTTTTGCGGCATGGCAAGGGCGAAAAGATCCGTTGCGCACGCGTTCAACCGGTAGATCGTTTGCGCGGCGGGGGAGAGGGTTCGCAGGCCGGAGGCACGCATCAGCACCGGCTTCTTCGCCGTATCCCGCATGCGCCGCAGAACCTCCTGCCCCCTGTCGTTAAAGCCGAGCACGTGCAGGTATGGAGGGGAGAGGGCGGTATCCCCCTGTGTGACGCCCAAAAAAGCATGCAGCGTAAGCCTACGGATGCGCGCATGCGTATAGCGCTTGGTTTTCACGCAACTGAACAGGCTGCCGAGAGAGCAGGCGGAGCGTATGCCTTCATATAGCCTATATTCCAGCCCTTCGCTGATATCCGGCAGAAGTGCCAGATCGGCAGGGGATAGGCGGCGCAGGTGTGATAAAATGGCGGTTTCCATTGCAGAATAGGAAACGGGCGCGCGCCCTGCGGTGATTTCCCGGCGCAGGATTTCAAAAGAGAAGGAGGGAGGCTTTTTTGCCCCTTGGGGGCTTATCCTGGAAGAATCAGGCTTCGTATCTGGGCGGCGCTGGGAAAGCCCTCGGCACAACCTGTCTCATCGTGCCGTGCGCCTTTGCGCAACACAGCGAGCGGGCGGATTGGAGAATGCAGGCTTTTTAACGCCCGCAGGTATTCAAAGGCAAGCGCGTCGTTCGCCCCTTGCAGGAGGGCGGCGGCCTCTTTCCCAAGGCATTGGGCCGCAGCTTTTTCCCGCGCAGCGGGCAGGCTCATCCCTTCATCCAGACACCCGCGCAGGCAATCGCGCATCTCTGGGGATTCCAGGGCCTGCGCCGTTTCGCAGAGGAGGGCGGTGCTTCCGCATTCCGAGCCGAAGCTCAACAACTCCACACAGCCCATTGCGTGTAAGAGGGAAACGCCCGCGCGTGCGAAATCCTGCGCTCGGGCGCAGCTCCACGGCACCGGCAGCTCCAGCACGAGGTCCGCGCCGCCGTGCAGCGCCATCTCCGCCCGGGCGTGTTTTTCAAGGAAGGCAGGTTCACCACGCTGCACATAATTCCCGCTCATCACGGCTACGATATGGGAAGCGCCTGCTTTGCGGGTCTGCTCGATCTGGTAGGCGTGGCCGCCGTGAAAAGGGTTGTATTCCGCAATGATTCCCGCAATTTTCATGTTGGCTATCTCCTTTTTGGGGATGATCCGGGACATATTTTCAGGCATTCTCTCATTCCGCGTGAAGATTTTTCCTTTTTTGCGCTATTTTTAGGCGCAAAAAGCCGGAAAGCCCTTGAAAATCAAGCTATCCCGTCTATAATATATCAGCTACCGTTCCAAACGGCAACAGAGAATCTGCAAATTATTTTTGTTTAAGCGGGGGAATTGTTGAATGAAAATCCTGGTCATCAATGCGGGAAGCTCTTCCCTGAAATATCAGCTGATTGATATGGATGGGGAAAATGTGCTGGCGAAGGGAATCTGCGAGCGCATCGGCGCAGGCGGCCATATGCACGGCAACACAGCGGATGGGCGCAAATTCGACTTTGACGTTGAAATGCCGAACCATACCGTGGCGTTCCAACAGGTAAAAGCTGTTTTGACCGAGGGCGACTGCGCTGTGATTGCGAGCCTTGATGAAATCCGGGCGGTCGGCCACCGGGTCGTCCAAGGCGGCGCAACCTTCAATAAGAGCATGCTGGTTGACGATACGGTGATTGCGGGAATTGATCGGCTGCGTGATCTGGCGCCCTTACATAACCCTGCGCACCTACAGGGCATTCGTGCCTGCCAGGAGGTATTCGGCCCGAACGTGCCGCAGGTTGTCGTATTCGACAACGCCTTTCATAGCACGATGCCGCCGGAGGCGTATTTATATGCCATTCCCTATGAATATTACGAAAAGTATAAAATTCGCCGTTATGGATTCCACGGCACTTCTCACCGCTATGTCAGCGCCCGTTGTGCAGAGCTGATGGGCAAGAATCTTGAAGAGATCAAGATGATCACCTGCCATTTAGGCAACGGCTCCTCCATCACTGCGATCAAGGATGGCAAGGTAATTGATACCAGCATGGGGCTCACGCCTCTCGACGGCTTCATGATGGGCACACGCAGCGGTGGGCTTGATCCGTCCGTGGTGACCTACTTGCAGGCAAAAGAGGGCTGGACGCCCAAGCAGACCGATGAGGTGCTCAATAAAAAATCCGGTATGCTCGGCATCTCCGGCATTTCGAGCGACGATCGTGATCTGGCCAAAGCGGCGGCCGAGGGCAATGAGCGCGCCCTCCTGACGCGTAAAATGCTGTGGTATCAGATCCGCAAATATATCGGCTCCTATGTTGCCGCGCTCGACGGTGTGGACGCAATCGTCTTTACAGGCGGCATTGGCGAAAACGGCCAGTTCATCCGCGCGGATATCTGCGGCAATCTTTCCTATCTTGGCGTTGAGATTGACAATGCGATCAATGCAAAGGCGCTGCACGGCGTTGAGGCCGAAATTTCCACACCCGCATCTAAGGTGCGCATTTTTGTCATCCCCACAGAGGAAGAATTGATGATCGCGCGCGATACGAAGGCGATCGTCGAGGCGATGTAATTCATCCATTTGTTGTGTTTTTAAAGAGGGCTGTTGCAAAATGTTTTTCATTTTGCAACAGTTTTTTTAGTCTGGCGTAGGTGATTCCGCATCAACCGAAGGCCTGTTTTTCATGCAAAACTTGCCGCCTCCTAACGGAACGAAAAGCTATGCATCGCCTATGGGATTTGGCGGTTACCGGCTGTTTTTTATCAGGGGCGTATCAACAGTGAGCAGGATTTCTTAGGAATTCGGCGCCATTTTGATATTTATGATAAAAAAAAGCTGATACAATGAATAGAGATACGTCACATGTCTCGAATCAGGCTGGGTGAGCGCCTGGATAGCAATGGGCTAACCCAAAAGGAAAGGTGATTTACTGTGATCCCTGCTGAATATTGCAACCTGAATTTTCCTAACACAATCAAGAAGTGGGACGAAGCGGTTCCTCTGGGAAATGGCGATTTGGGGTGTTTGATCTGGGGTGGCCCATCGGCACTTCGGTTCAGCATTGATAAGGGCGATTTGTGGGATTGCACCGGCGGGCCTGTGGCTGGCGGGGAGTATACCTATCGGAATTTAATCCGCTTGGTCAAAAAGAAAAGGCAAAGGGAGATTGTGCGCATTTTTGATTTGCCCTATTATAAAGCAACGCCCACAAAATTGCCCGCGGGCAAAATTATACTGGATCTGAAAACAAGCGGTAATGTTAAATCCTCCCTCCGGCTATCAGATGCTAGTGCGGCCGTCGAGACGGGCGGTGTTGTGCTTAACAGCTTTATCAGCGCATCCCGTCCTTTGGGGATGATACGGATCAACTCTACAGACTGTGAATTTCAAATTGAGCCGCCCGCATATGGCGATCCTGACAGACGGCATTGGAAAAAATGGCTGCAAAATAAAAAGGCAATTAGCCAGTCTCTCAAAAATATCTGCTATGAGCCCTCCCGCAGTGAAAAAATCGAGAGTGGGGGCGCGTGCACCCAGTATTTTATCCAGACGATACCGGGCGACAGGTGCTACGGCATTTTTTTGTATATCCTCCGGCGGGAAAGCGAGACCGTTGCGGCTTATACAGTAGGGCTCGGCGCGCAAGAACAGCAGCTGATATCCGCTTGTATGAAAAGGCTGAAAGAGGCTGTGGAGGAAGGCTATGATTCAGTTTTTCAGGAACATGCCAAATGGTGGACGCAGTTTTGGAACAAAAGTGACCTGAAAATTCCGGATCAATTGCTTGAAAAAAACTGGTATCTTGGGAATTACCTGTTGGGATCTTGCTCGCGCAAGGGGTATTATCCAATGCCGCTCCAGGGTGTTTGGACGGCGGATAACGGAGAACTCCCCCCATGGAAGGGCGATTATCATCATGATTTGAATACAGAGCTTTGCTATTCCAGCTATGCTAAAGCAAACCATTTAGAAGAGGGAGAATGCCTGATCGACTATCTTTTTCAACTGGAAGATCAGGCAAAAAAATTTGCCGCCGCATATTTTGAAGCGCCCGGGATGTGCCTGCCCGGCGTGATGGATTTACAGGGCAATCCGCTCGGCGGGTGGCCGATGTATGCTTTATCACCCACCAATCAGCTCTGGCTGTGCCATCTGATCAAAAAGCATTCCGATTATTTGGGAGATCAAGCGTTTTTAGAGCAAAAGGCATATCCTTATATCAAGGAGTGTGCAAAGCTGATTTTGGCTCTCCTTGTCCGGGATGAAAATGGAGAACTCACCTTACCGCTTTCCTCTTCGCCAGCAATACACGACAATACCTTAAAAGCATGGCTTGCGCCCAATTCCAATTATGATCTTGCCCTGATGCGCTGCCTGTTTGAAGACCTCTACCATATGAGTATCGCTCTGAACCTAGAGGCAGACCAAGAGATATGGGAGAATACGCTTGCCGCTCTTGCTCCATTGTATACAGATACAGACGGCTGCCTCAAAATAAACAGATATGAACGGTTGCAATCATCGCACCGGCATTTTTCACATCTGATGTCGATCCATCCGCTTAGAACCCTCCGTTATGACAATGAGGAGCATCAAAAAGGAATCAGTGCTTCGATCCGGGATTTGGAGAGGCTGGGCCCCGACCATTATGTAGGCTATTCCTATGCATGGCTTGCAAATCTTTATACAGTGGAGAAAAACGGACAGAAGGCACGCGATACGCTGCATCTCTTTTTCCGCTATTTCTGCTCTCCGAATGGATTTCATCTCAACGGTGATTTTCAGGATCAGGGATACAGCAAGCTGAAATACCGCCCGTTTACGTTAGAAGGGAATTTTTGTGCGTTGGATGCATTGCAGGAAATGCTGTTGTATTCTGAAAACGGTATGGTTTGCCTTTGCCCGGCAATCCCGGAGGAGTGGGAAAACCTTTCTTTTACCTTGCGTGCGCAGGGGGGAGTGATGGTGAGCGCAAAGGTAGAGCATTCGAAGGCGCGGGAGGTAACCTTGACCGCGCAGAGTGATTTGTGCATCGTGTTGTCAGGCGCGGGGATCGCTGAGAAAAAGGTGATGCTAAGGGCGGGGGTGCCCGAACGGATGGAATTTGAGTAGTTTGATACATGAATCAGAGGTACATAACGTTTTACCAGACGAGTGCAGAGCCTCTATTATCAGCATTTCAAGATAAAAATCAGCGTATTCCGCCGGCTTCAGGGCTCGGAATACGCTGATTTTTGGTTTGTTATTCTTATTTTGTCGAACAATATTTTCATGCGTCTTTCTCATTGAATTCTGAAAAAGAAGTTGGTATACTATGGAGGAAAGACATGCAAAAATAAGCCGGAATCCCTATGGCTGATCCGGCGTTCCTCACGGAATATAAAGGAGGGCAACTGCTTGCGTAAGGTGCTGAAATATCTCAAGCCCTACCGTACGGCGGCTATCCTGACGGTGTTTCTGGTCCTGCTGCACTCTCTTTCGCAGCTGATCCTGCCGTCAATGATGGCGGATATCATCAATGAAGGGATCACGCGCGGCGAGCTCAGCTACATATGGCGGGTCGGCACCATCATGCTGGCTATTTCCGCCGTAGGCGTGCTGGTGAGCATCTTAGCAAGCGCCTGCTCCAGCAAGGCTTCCACGGGCTTTGGGCGGGAGCTGCGCAGGGCTGTGTTTTATAAGGTAGAGAGCCTATCTCAAAGTGATATTGATAAGATCGGCACGCCGTCGCTCATCACGCGCTCCACCAACGATATTCGTCAGATTCAGGATATGGTGCTCATGGTGCTGCGCAACGTGATCAGCGCGCCGCTGATGATGATCGGCGGAGTGATCATGTCGTTTATCATGAATAAACGGCTGAGCATGATTATTTTTCTTTTGCTGCCTATCATTGTGGCGATCGCGCTTGTCATCGTAAAAAAAGTGATGCCAATGTTCGATGTGATGCAGAAAAAAACGGACCGCCTCAACCAGGTAGTGCGGGAGAAACTCAGTGGTATCCGCGTGATTCGCGCATTCAACCGCTCGGATTATGAGGATGGCCGTTTTGGAGATGCAAACCGCGAGCTCACAGGCACGGCTCTGCGCATTAATCGGATGTTTGCCGCCCTAATCCCGGTTGCGATGATGCTTCTTTATGGCACGATTATTACGCTCGTCTGGGTGGGCAGCAAGCAGGTGGATTCCTTTAACCCTGCAACACAGGCTGCTCAAATTGCGGGCACGGTGGGCAATTTGCAGGCGTTTGTGCTCTATCTGCTGATGATTATTTTTGCTCTTGTAATGGCGGTTTCCCTTTTTATTATGGTGCCGCGCGCAGCAATTTCTGCGCGCAGGATCGCTGAGGTGCTCGATCTGGAGCCGATGATTTTGGAGCCGCAGGTTCCGAAAGCGGCGGCAAAAGGGGAGAGCGGGCATCTCGTTTTTGAAGATGTTTCTTTTTCTTACCCGGGGGCGCAGGAGCCTGTGCTCAGCCACATCAGCTTTGAGGCGCGTGCGGGGGAGGTAACGGCGATTATCGGCGGCACCGGTTGCGGTAAATCTACGCTGGTGAATTTAATCCCTCGTTTTTATGATGTGACGGGCGGCCGTGTGCTGGTGGACGGTGTGGACGTCCGTGAGCAGGAGCAGGATATGCTGCACCGCAAAATCGGCATTGTTCCACAAAAGGCCTTTTTGTTTAGCGGCACAGTGGCAGATAATTTGCGCTATGGCAAGGAAGACGCGACCCAGGAGGAGATGCTCCACACGCTGGAGATTGCGCAGGCGCGTTCTTTTGTTGAGAAGCTGCCCAATGGGCTTTACGATATGGTGTCGCAAAGCGGCACCAACCTGTCCGGCGGGCAAAAGCAGCGCCTTGCGATTGCCAGGGCGCTCATCCGTCCGGCGGAGTTTTATATTTTTGACGATAGCTTTTCCGCCCTGGATTTCCGCACGGACGCGCGCTTGAGAGCCGCCATCCGCAAGTATTTTAACCGTGCCAATCTGATTATCGTGGCCCAGCGCGTGGGCACGATTTTGGACGCCGACCGGATTATTGTGCTCGATGAGGGCAAGGTGGCCGGAATAGGCACGCATCGTGAGTTGCTTGCAAACTGCCGCGTTTATCAGGAGATTGTAGAATCCCAGCTGGCGAAGGAGGAGATCGTTTGAAAGAACCGACCCTTTCAAACGAGTTTTGCGCCGATGGAAAGGAATGAATCATTAGAATGAGCAAACATCACTCCGCCGGACAGGGGAAGGATACCAGGCGAAATCTGCGCGCGAAGGATTATAACCGCAGCAAAAACCGCCGCCCGCCTAACGAGCGGCCGCGCGATGTGCGCGGGACGACGCTGCGCCTGCTCGGCTTGCTGAAGCCTTTTTGGCCCGCAGTTCTGCTCGTGCTGGTTACGGCGGTGCTTGGCACCTTTGTCACTGTGTTTGGCCCTATGCTGTTGGGCGACGCGGTAGACGCGATTCAGGCGCAGGTGGAAGTAAAGCTTGCAGGCGGCACAATGGATTTTGGTAAAATCGGCCGGATTTTGCTGCTGCTCGCGGGTCTGTTTGGAATGAGCGCTGTTTTCAGCTATGTGCAGGCTTATACAATGGCCGGCATAACGCAGAAGGTGGTGTGCGCAATGCGTGAGCAGGTGAATGAAAAGCTTTCTCGCCTGCCGCTTCGCTATTTTGACGGCCATTCCAAGGGCGATATCCTCAGCCGTATTATGAACGATATCGATAATGTGAGCAATACGCTGCAAAATAACCTAACACAGATTTTATCCTCTCTGGTGATGCTGATTTCTGTGATGGGAATGATGTTTTATGTGAGCTGGCGGATGACGCTGATCGCGATTTCCGTGCTTCCGGCCTGCTTGGTCGTCACATTCGTGATCTCCCGCTATTCCCGGCGTTATTTCCGCCGCCAGTGGGATCATATGGGTGAATTGAATGGTCATATTGAAGAAATGTATACGGGCCACAATATCGTCAAGGTATTCGGCCATGAGCAGAATGCAATTGCGGAATTTGACGAAATCAATGATGAATTATACCGCGTCAGCCGTAAGGCGCAGTTTATTTCCGGAACGATTATGCCGCTTTTGGGCTTTATCAATAATATCAGCTATGTTCTAATCTGTGTGGCAGGGGGAAGTTACGTCCTTTCAGGTAGCATCTCGCTGGGCGACGTGACGTCGTTTATCATGTATTCCAAGATGTTCACCCAGCCGATCGCGGATCTGGGGAATATCGCAAACAATATTCAATCCTCCCTCGCATCGGCAGAGCGTGTTTTCCGGTTGCTTGATGAGGAAGAGGAAATATTGGAGCAGCCGCTTCACACGATTGAAAAGGCGCGGGGGGAAGTCCGCTTTGAGCATGTGGATTTTCAGTACCTGCCGGAAAAGCCATTGATTCAGGATTTGAATTTGGCGGCGAAGCCCGGGCAGCTGGTTGCCATTGTCGGCCCCACCGGGGCGGGCAAGACCACGCTTGTCAATCTTCTCATGCGTTTTTACGATGTGGACGGCGGTCGGATTACGGTAGACGGCGCCGATATCCGCGAGCTTTCCAGGGAAAACCTGCGGCGTCTGTTCGGCATGGTGTTGCAGGATACATGGCTTTTTGAAGGCACAATTTATGATAACATCGCCTATGGCCGGCCCGGCGCAACGCGAGAGGAAGTAGAAGCAGCGGCGCATATGGCGCGGGTGACGCATTTCATCCACACACTGCCGGATGGATACGATACGGTTCTGGAAGAGGAAGGCATGAACCTCTCGCAGGGGCAGCGCCAGCTCTTAACCATCGCGCGTGCCATTCTGGCCGATCCGGGCATTTTGATTCTCGATGAAGCGACCAGTTCCGTCGATACCCGCACGGAGGTGCTCATTCAGAAAGCCATGCAGGAGCTGATGCAAAACCGCACCTGCTTTGTGATTGCGCATCGGCTCTCCACTATCCGCACGGCGGATCTCATTTTGGCGATGAACCATGGCCGGATTGTTGAAATGGGCCGGCACGAGGAGCTTTTGGAGCAGGGCGGTTTTTATGCGGAGCTTTATAATAGCCAGTTTGCAGGAATGGAGCATCCGGCCTTGTGATGGAAGCCCCCATTACGAAAAAGTGTTTACGATCTATTTTCAATCTTATTACATGATTTAACGGGTCTCGTAGGCGCGTAGTTCGTAGGCAAACGTAGTTCGCCTAAGCACAAATCGGCCCTACAGGTTTCTGAAAATAACGCGTTCCAATCGTCTGCTTTCGTAAGCAGTGCCTATCTCGCTGATTTTTGCGGCGGGCTTTGCCGAAAACGGGCCCGCGATTGATGCGGGGCCCGCCGTATTTGCCCCTTGTAATCAATACATGTGGATTCCCAAACTATTATCCCGGCGTAGGGGCGAACACAGTTCCAGGCGAACATAGTTCGCCCCTACGCCGTAATAAAAAAATAGCCGGTAGCCCGCTCGCTCCCGTAGGCGTTACGTATCTCTTTGTTCCAAGGGATTGCGGCAGGCTTTGCTTTGTTACTCCGCTGCGCTGCGTAACAAAAAATGCAAAGAGCCGTAGCGCCCCCCAACGCCGCGGCTCTTTGCACCTGTTAAAGCAGGTATGGAAAGGTGTATGACACGCAGTCACACCCATAAGTAAAAGATTCCCCCTTACTTATGTCCTATTCATCATAGCGGATTGACTACAAAAAAGCAACCTGTGGTTCCGACTGTGGCAAAATGAATTTTTGTTATTGCGTCTGATATGAACGAAAATAGTTTGTTTCTAGAAACATCTATGTGAGGGAGAGAAACATAGCATGTCGGATTTTAGCGATTTTTTGGAACGGCTCATTCAGGAAGATGGGTATTCGGTTTATGGTTTTGCGCAGGAAGCGGGCGTTGATCGGCCAACACTGCACCGGGTTTTAAAAGGGCAATTGGTTCCCAGCGCGCCTTTTTTTCAAAAGGTGGTAAAAACGCTTCGTCTGTTTCCGCAGGAGCGGGAGCGATTGTTAGAAAATTATAACATTCTAAAAAACGGGGAAAGTGTTTTTATCAAAGAGCCTATATCAAAAAGCGGCTGGAGCGATTTAACGATTTGGCGGCAGGTTTTCCTCCAATTTCTGCTGGCAGGTATTTCGCCGGGCAGACGGAGCTGCTGCGGAGCAGCGTTTCCTGCATCCGGGGAGAGTATATGGTGGAAAACGTTGCCCGTCAAGTTTTTTTAGAGGAATTAGAGGGGCAGGAGCATCCTCAGGTATCCACCAATATGCTGGATGGGACGACCGGTGTGGGCAGGACGCTGTTGCAACTGTATCTGGCACAGAATGATCGAATGGAGATCCACCACCTAATCCGTTTTCATAAAAGCATCGGCTCCCATCCGCATAATTTAAAAATGCTGTTTGATGCACTGCTGTTTAGCTTTTCATCGGTAGACGGCTATGATCCCCGCTTCTATTATGAGAATGTTTCTCCCCATGCCAACCCCTCTTCTCTGTTTCATTCCTATTTGATTACAACAAATGCGTGCTTTGTTTTTCTGAGGAGGATAAGCTTGCTGCTTTGATTCGCGAGCCTGAAATGCGGATGTGCTACGAACAGCGTTTTCAGCAAACGTTTGCAGATGCGCAGCCACTTTTGCGGCGGGCTGTATCGCTGGAGGAAGCATACCAAATGGGGGAAGCTTTTTATCAGGGCAAAAAGGCCAGGGATCAATTTATCGCTTCAGGCGGCTTTCCGTGCCTTGCGCTTTGCTGCACCCCTGGGCTCTTGTATTCGGCCAGGCGGGATGAATCGACCGGTGTGCGCACGATTGTGGAACGCACTTGCCGCCACTTTGAATGCCTGGAGCACAGCACCAAAACGTGCGTTGCGATGACAACGGTCGATTGTTTTTCTCAATTTTTGAAAACTGGCCGGAGCGATTCCTTACCGGAGCAATTTTTTCGGCCCTTCACGCATTCTGAGAGGATCTCCATTTTGAAACGGCTGCTGAGCTTGATCCAGGCAGGCCGAGTCGAGCTGCATTTGATGAATCCGGCACGCTTTCATTTTCCCGATCAGATTTCCATTCATGCAAGTGCGGATGAAAAATGCGTTATCTATGCGTATCCATCCAATGGCCATGGAGGCATCAATGTGCAGATTCAAGAGAAAACGCTGCGGCAGGCGATTTTGGGCTTTCTCTCCGGCCTGCCGGAGAGTGGGCTGCTTTATACGGTGAAGGAATCGGAAGCGATCCTGCGCAATTTGATTGCAGCGTCATGTGAGAAATCAGAAGGCGAGGTGCAATATGTCTGAGTTCAGTGAATGCCTGAGCTACTTTATCAAGGAGGGGAAAACGGATACAGCTCTTTTGGAGGAACGCACCGGCGTGCCGTGCAGCGTCATTGCTAGCTTCCTGAAGGGGAAGGAGCTGCCGGAGCAATCGGTATTTCGAATTTTGTTGCGTGAATTACCACTCACAGTGGAAGAAGAGCGCATTTTGTCGCATTGTTATTATGTCAGCAGTGTGGGCGAATGGACCTATCGGAGACGTTCCTATATGCAGCAGCAGCTCTCAGCGCTGGTTCAGATGATCCCTCGGGACACGGCTCGGCCTGATTGCAATTCGATCGAGCCCGCCGATTTCCACACGCTTCCGAAAGAGGGGATCCAGCTTTACCGCGGCCCGTTTGCCGTGGAGGGCGTTCTGCACCAGATTTTGAGCGAGGAGCTCAGCACGCAGGAGCGGCCAATGGTATGCACAAATGCAATTTTGCGGCAGGGGATGCTACAGCGCATCTTGCTTGGAATGTACCTCAGCGCAGGCGGGAGGCTGGAGCTGCGCCATGTCCTCCCGTTTACAAAGGATACGAAAACGGAGCTGAATAACCTGGAGGCGCTTTTTGGCGTGCTGCCCTTTTGTATCGCGCCGGGTTGCGCCTATCATCCGTGGTTTTATTATAGCACCGCGCCGCTCTATGCGGATGCGTCTACTCCATTCTCCTTCTATCTTTATACCAATCAAAGGCTGCTGTGGTTCACTGATAATTTGGAAACGGCGGCCCTTATCAGCAATGACGACTTATTGGCGGCGTATAAAGAGAGGTTTGACCAAGCGGTCAAACTCTCCAAGCCATTGATTCACAGGGCGCCTTCGGCAGAGCAAATGATTAACGCCAGCGCTAGCTTTTATGCCAGCGCCGAGCCATACCAAACCTATTCTTTGGAGCTTCAGCCATGCTTGGGGCCGTTCCTCACAAAAGAGATGATGGAGCGAGTGGTCAATCTGGAAGAGGATGGGACAGAAGAGCTTGCACACGCGCTTTATGAGTATTATCAAACAACGACTCCCCGCATGACGAAAATCACCAGCATCTGCTGGGAGCGTGGGCTGGATCTTTTTATTGATGAAGGACGGCTTTGCGCGTTTCCGCCTGTTTATGCGCGTGCGTTTGACCAGCGGGATAGGCTAGAACTTCTCCAGCGATTTCATCAGAGCGTTATGGATGGAAAAAGTTTGCTCTATTTTGTCAATGAGTCGCGCTTTCCCTTTGCGGAGGTTTTCTCTCTGCACTGTCAAGGTGAGAAGAAAGCTTCCTTTGAAGTGCATGACAGGGTCACACAGCTGTATGCCAGCATTCTCTTTGAAGAACAGAGCCTGTGCGGGGCGCTTTATGATTTTATCCAATCTATGCCGGATGGAGAATGGGTTTATAGCAAGGAAGAATCGCTGGCAATATTAGAGCGTGGCGTTGCCCGCTGCGAACAATTGGTTCTGCTGGATTCAGAGCATAGGAGCGAGCCGTCGCAGGCGGTTGCAGCAGAATAAAATTTGGCTGTGCAGGTTGCGTATCATTCGCAATCCGCACAGCCATTGTTTCATTATAAAAATTAAAGATCGTTTCGAATCAGGTCGTCATACGTTTCCCGTTTCACCACAAGGCGGGCCTTGCCATCCTTGACCATCACGACAGGAGGGCGGGGGATCCGGTTATAGTTGGAAGACATTGAATAATTATAAGCCCCGGTGGAGAGCACAGCCAAAATATCGCCGGGCTCAAGCGTTTGAACGGGCGCATTTTCCTGAATCAGGTCGCCGCTCTCACAGCATTTGCCCGCGATGGTAACCGTCATATCCTTGGGGTTGTCCGCTTTGTTGGCGCAAACGGCCTCATAATCCGATTGATAGAGGATATAGCGCGGATTGTCGTCCATGCCGCCGTCAATGGAAACATAGGTGCGGATATTTGGGATGTGTTTCACCGCGCCGACTGTGTAGAGCGTAATCCCCGCCGTGCCGACAATGGAGCGGCCCGGCTCAATGAGAATATCAGGCGTTTCAATGCCGCAAAATGCGGAGTGCTCCTTGACAATGCGCGCCACACGGCCCATATAGGCGCCGTAAGCCTCCGGACGGTCCTTTGATCGGTATTTGATGCCGAAACCGCCGCCGAGATTAAGCTCCTTTATGGCGAAGCCGGTTTTCTTTTGAATCTCCGCGATGAATTCGATCATTACCTTGGCCGCGTGCTCGAAAGGATCAATATCAAAAATCTGGGAGCCGATGTGGCAGTGCAGGCCGCAAAGATGAATGCGCTCCATTTTGAGCGCTTCGCGCACGCCCTCCAGCGCTTCACCCGTTTCCAGAGCGAGGCCAAATTTGGAATCAATCTGCCCCGTGCGAATAAAGCTGTGTGTGTGCGCATCAATACCGGGCTTAATGCGGAACATGATATCGGCCTTTTTGCCCGTATGAGCCGCAAGATCATTTAGGGTGTGTAGCTCGGTGAGGTTGTCCACAATGATACGGGAAATTCCTGCGTCAAGCGCCATTTGCAGCTCTTCCACTGTTTTGTTATTACCGTGCATATAAATCCGATCAGCCGGAAAGCCCGCTTGCAGGGCGGTATAGAGCTCTCCGCCAGAGACAACGTCAAGCCCCATGCCCTCCTCCTTGCAGATGCGGCACATCTCCTTGCAGGAGAAGGCCTTGCTCGCATAGAGCACATGGCCGTGGCCACTGTAGGTCTCATTCATGGATTCCACAAAATCCCGGCAGTGCTGCCGAATCTGGTTTTCATCCATGATATAAACCGGTGTGCCGAATTCTTTGGCGAGCTCCACCGTATCGAGCCCGCCGATTGTCAAGTGACCCTGCGCATTCACATCCAGGCAATCTGAAACAAACATCTCCAAAACACTCCTTCACATTCACTTTCCAGCGGTTTGTCAAACTTTACCCAATTGCCCCGCGCTATTTTCAACAGCTGCGGCAATCACCGCCCGAAGCTCTTCTGCGCCCTCGCCAGTCACAGCAGAGAACGGGATTTTTAAAATCTCCGGATATGCGGCGAGCTCCTGCGTCAGCGCCTGTGTGCGTGCAGCGCGCTCCGCTTTGTTGAGCTTGTCGCATTTGGTCAGGGCAATGACGAAAGGATACTGCATCTGTCATCCTCCATCTGCCGGTGGGACAGGACATTTTTCAGTTTCCTCTTTTCAGGCTCACGCTCGGTGCGGCTTCCTGTATTCGCCTTGACGATCGACTTATACCAGAGCGCCTTCGGGTGATTCCTGTCTATCTGTAATACCTTGTAGACTGATTTTCCTGCCTTCTGGTAATCCTCTCTCGCAATACAGAGAATAGCCAGCAGCAGCTGGGCCTTCACGTAGTTCGGCTTCGCCTCCACCACCTTGACGAGCTGAAGGATCGCCAAGTCCTCGCTGCCGTTCTGGGCGTAGACGAGGGCCTGGTTAAACCTCCGGATCATGTGGCGCTCCGTGTCGAGACTCCCCTTTTTTCTCTGGATTTCACCCAGATAGTAGTCCGCCCGGTTCTCCTGCGGCTGCAGGTTCATGCTGATGACCCACTGAACAAGCGCATCCCCAACCTCCCCGACCTCATAGTAAATAAGGCCCAGAAGGTTCCTGGCATCCGTCTGATACTTATTAAAATGTAGGCTCTTCTTTAAACATTCGGCCGCGCCGGACAAATCCCGCAGCCGCGCCCGCTCTAATCCCATGTTATAATAGCTGTTGGCAATGACACGGGTTTTTCTTACATAATCCATATCTTACCTGCCTATTCCTTGCCGACTTCCTTGATCAGTTCCATCATCAAATCATTCATATCCGTCAGATCGCTTCTCACGATCGCATCCTCTATGGCATCTACTTCCAGACTCGGTCTGTAATCGTTTATCTCGGTTTCAAAATCAATCATCTTTTATACCTCCAAGAATTGTCTTTCATCTCTCCCATCAGATACAGGGATCCCACGCAGAACAGCAGATGTTCCCCATCCTGCCATGTGAGCAGTGCCTTCAGTGCTTCTTCTGCCGTATCAAAACCATATATTCTGCAATCGGAAACGGCTAAAAACTCCGCCTCCAGCACTTCCTTCGCCATTCCCCGATCCGAATGGATATGGGCTACCGCAACCGAATCCAGCGGCAGACCCGCCGCGATCTCACGGATCATGGTATCGTGGGCCTTGTCCGATACCGAGGAAAACAGAAGACAGGCCCGCTTCCCGCTCTTCTCACAGAGGCGCGCGGCTGTCTTGATAAATTCTTCGATTCCGCCTGGATTGTGCGCTCCATCCAGGTACAGCCCGGGCGCCGCCTCTTCCATGCGCGCCGGCCATCTCATGGACTCCAGTCCGGCCTTAAGCTCCTCTTCTGATAAGCGTATATCTTCCCTCTGCCGCATCAGTACTTCCACCGTCCTGAGTGCAGTCAGAGCGTTCATCACCTGATATTCCGCCTGGGATGGAATCAGCACGCGGAGAACGCTGCCGTCAAGCCGCTTAAGTCCCGCCCGGATTCCCTGCTCTTCCCATGCCTCTATCACATAGTCCTGCCTGTCCACCGGATATAGCGGGCTGTGGCTGGCAGCGGCCTCTTCCTCGATCACAGCGGCCTGTCCCCTGGTCGCCTCTCTCATATATCACGGGAACGCCCGGCTTTATGATACCGGCCTTCTGATAAGCGATCTTTTCCACGGTATCGCCTAAATATTCCGTATGATCCAGACTTATGGAAGTGATGACCACTGCCAGCGGATGACGGATCACATTCGTCGTGTCCAGCCTTCCGCCGAGTCCCGTCTCCAGAACCGTGAAATCATTGCCCATCTGGTCAAACAGCTTCATACCCATGTAAAACAGGAATTCAAAATAGGATGGATGGCAGTATCCCTCTTCCGTCATGCGTTCCGATAAATCCCTGATTTCACGAAAGCTGCTCTCAAACGGCCCATATTCGACCGGCTTACCGTCGAATAAAAACCTCTCCCGCACCTCGGTCAGATGAGGCGAGATAAATGCTCCCGTGTGGTATCCCCCTGCCATCAGCATGGAGGTTATATATGCACAGACCGAACCCTTTCCATTGGTCCCGGCCACATGAATGATCTTTCTCTTCTCGTCGGGGTTGTCCATCCG